>Ga0315905_10000078_pt1 | contig 100752 bp, 78 predicted proteins | sample LakEriMetagenome_5_FD_203522 | JGI IMG/M metagenome (GOLD analysis project Ga0315905, IMG submission 203522) | Freshwater fungal communities from buoy surface, Lake Erie, Ohio, United States - Buoy 4 MA121 | ecosystem: Environmental > Aquatic > Freshwater > Lake | place: USA: Lake Erie, Ohio...
TTGATAAAAAATAAAGGAACAGTTCCCGATGTACTTATCGAGGAACCGTCCCTGTGGAAAAAAGAAAACAACCGATTAAGGTTGTTTTCAGGTACGAGGAATAGGGTTAGTTGAACGGGTCGATATCATCGTCCGAACCGTCTGCTCCGTTCTCGTTAACGGATACAGTCGCCATAATCTTGGCTATTTCCGCCTTACGAGCGTTAGCCAATTTATCGCGTTGGACGATTAAGTCTTCGGCATCGGAATCATATCCCGCCTTCTTGGCTTCGTTGATTTCTATCCATAACTCGTCGGCCTTGGTCCATACAGGCTTCTTTGCTCCCGTTGCCTTATCGGTAACGATGATGCGTTTCATATCGCAACCCGCAGGCACGAATTGTGAAGTACGCAAAAGTTGCAAGCCCGTCCCTGTGGACAAATCTCCTTCGCCGTCGTCGAATATAGGCTGATGGCCTGCATCGAGGCTATCTTGCTTATACTGTTCAACGGCTAACTTGTTAGAACTTGGAAGTATGTAATAGAAATGCATCTTATACTTCTCACCTGTTTCATCGTTAGTACGTGTAATAGGTCCTGTTGGTCGCTTCGCAACTCTTAACACTTGTTTGTTCTCGCTCATTTTGTGAGGTTTTTGGGGTTATTAATTCAATTAGGAAAGGGCAACAAAAATAAATAATGCGTAGCAGGCGTAGGACGGTAGGAGGACGAGGATTGATGATAGTAACCCCTCGTTATGTCGATGCATTAGCCGTCGCGTACGTAAAATAAATAGTGATGGAACAGCCCCCGATTCATTTGTATAGGAATAAGATCGAGGAATAAGATATAGGAATGAGATCGAGGAAACGGAGTGAACAATAAGACGAGCCATTACGGCCCGCCCTACTGTCTTCACCTATGATATACCTTACAGCCCGCGTCTACCTTTCTCAAGGTAATCTCGATGACTTAATGGTTTATCCATATAGTTACGGTGATTCATTACCACCACTTTGCCAACGGCTTCGTGATGATGACTACTTGTAACTACATAGCCTTCGTCTTCTTTAGCCTTAACTAAATCAGACAAAGGAATGTCTTGCGCAAGCGCTTGGTCTTCTGTGACCCAAATCTTCTTTTCCATAGGTATAGGATTAATTAATTAAAAAAGAAAAGGGATTGCTCCCTTCTCTCTGACGCCTTGCTATAGGTGACGCCTACCGCTTCGGTCCTATGTTATCAGGACTTGGGCTCTTAATCATCTGCTTCCACAGACCAAAATATCAGTATGACTAATATGGCGAGGAAAGACAGTATCGCCATATATTCAGCCGAATGTATACAATTGAGATAGATATTCAAATCTCCAAAGATGATACAGCCGATTAAAGCAGGTGACACGATGATAGTAACATAGATTAGAGCGGTTATCCCAACGGCTCTAAAAAAACTTGTTAATGTTTTCATATAGGTGTTATTAATTAAAAAAGAAAAGGGCTTATTAGCCACCCTTTATGAGTAACGCTCTACGTTACAGGCTATGCATTGCAACCTTGCATAAGGGACGAGTTTGTATACAGGTATCTCGTCAACCTGTTTGCTTATTCAGCAAGTTCTGAATACGATTCCAACTCTTCCATAGAGTTTGGCTCGCGACCATATTCTTTCACGAATAGGTCCCACAATAATCCCATCATATCGGTGAATATTAGGCATTACATCGGTTAGTTATAGTCAACCGATTTAACTTAAAAAAGAAAAGGGCAAACCATATTGGTCTACCCTTTTCAGTTAGTTAACGATTACCATTAGAATGGCAAGCCGTCGTCTTCGTCCGTCATCCAATTGTAGACACGAGACTCGTTCCGTTGCAACCGCTCCCTAATCATAGCGATATGAATAGGTTCGTACCACGGATTGTTCATACGCAAACGCGTTGCTTCGGTTTCCATAACTTCCGCTCTCGCTTCGTTAATGGCATCCTTAACAACCTGTGCTTCGTTAAACACAGTCGTTGCAAATTCGTAATATGCATATGTCTTACCCTTCCTACTCTCGACAAGTCGAGAATGAAGGTTCATACGCAAATTCGCGTTGTTATCCCGTTTGTCTTCGATGAAGCATCGAAGCAAATCAAATTGGTTAACGCGCAACTTAACAGTGTATAGGTTGAAACCCATCACATTCATAGTGTCGTACCCGAAGGTGGCGGAAACACTTGTCGCCTTTGCAGTTTTTGCCATAGGATGTTAATTAAAGCAAGGAAGGGCAACCCCCGATGCAACTTTTTTTTGCTACTCTAAAAAAATAATAAATGAGAGAACAGTTTTAGCTTCGTCTCCCGTTTCAAGGGGGGTACCCCCGAAGAATTTTTGAAGCCGGGGAATTTTCAATAGGGATCCCCTACATCCTCTCCTACAATAGTTTTCCCCTACACCAGGGGGTAAGTTCGCCCTTACGTGTACCCGGGGTATGTCCCGTGGAACCTTATTACCCGGGGGTTATTTGTCCAGTTTTTTGTGTAATAAACTTGACATTCTTATATGCCCCTACATATAGATAAGCCGTATATCGAATTACTATATGCCGGCGCATGTAATTTCTGGAAAAATTCATGCAGTAATTCGGGAAACTTCCGAGTTTGTCCATGTTTTGTTACGGAGTTTGGCATTCTATAAGTCGCCAATACTCCTAGAATTTTCCAGTAATGGCGGATTAGCGCATACCCCTTGGGGATTATTTTCCACTAAAAGCCTGATTCTGTAGATTATTTTCCACAATGCTTGTCGCAAGAGTTTACTATATATGAGACAGATGTTATAAACCACATCTAACTCATACCCTTCCGGGTACGGAGTATATTCTCCATACAGGATAATGTCCCTTACAGGGTATAAAACTGAGGTTTCTTGTTTTTTATAAACCACATTATAGTATGGTATACTATACATTATCTAGAAAAACTAGGGGTTTTGACTGTTATATCATACTTTAGTGTGGTAACAATTTTACGCTAAATTTGTTACGAGACAGAACTTTGTATATATTTGTCTCAGCTAAACCAATAAACATATGTCAGCATTTAAAGAATTACGCGGTAAACGCATCCTAGTTACTAAGCCGGTTGCAGAAACAAAGTCTCTTATCGAGATCACTCCTGAGGTTCAGGCAGAGTTAGACAGAGAGATGATGAGCAAGTGGACTCGTCTTACTGTATTTGCAGTAGGTACTGAGGTTACTGATATTAAATCTGGTGACCAGGTTTATATTAACGCTAGTATGCTAGCTAATGCTGAACTTATTCAGTTAGACGGAGTTGACTACATGATGGTTCTTGACCATGCTGTAGCAATTGTCTACTAAGAGCTACCTTAACTAATAGGGTCTACTTTACTCCAAACGCTTTTTATCTCGGGATAGAATCGCGCTCGTAATGTAGGCCCTACTTTTTTTTGTCCTGCTTCTAAAATTATTGTATCTTTGATATATGAGAAATAGTCTAGCCGGAAAATCCACAGGTAAATCTAAGTCTGCTAAGTACTTTGCTGCTAATCCAGAGGCTCGTGCTAAAAAGAATGCTTATAATAAAGAGTATCATTCTGATCCTAGCCGAGTTAACTACCGTGAAGATTTAAACAGCGCTAATCGCAAAGCTAAGACATACGGTAATGGCGATGGTAAAGACATGTCTCATACCAAAGCCGGGAAACTTGTAAAGGAATCTCGCTCTACTAACCGAGCTCGTAACGGAAAAGGAAACAATAAAAGACTTAAGTAATGGCACAACCACCTAATAACTTCTTTGCTACAAATATATTTAGACAACCTGATCCGGTATCAACACCTACAGGATCACCATTGGTTATTACTATAAACCCTTTTGCGGAAGGTATTACAGACTATACCTTGAGCTGTGCTATACTAGGTAGTTATGTTACATACTTTAATATAGTAGGTCCTACTATAGGTGGTACATTTACTTTTTACGTACCTAGTGTTGCAGGTTTACTAGGTCAGACTATTACTGTAAAGAATAGTGCTGATTACACAGTTAATATAGTACCATCTACTAATGCCCTTATTGATGAAGGTGCTTATTCCAATATTGCAGTTAAAAAACCAGGAAGTACTGGAGAAATAGGAGCGGCTACATTAATGGCTAATCCTACAAATGATGACAGTTGGTATGTTGTTAACACATTTACACAGATCTAATGGCTACTATAAATAACCGTTTTGAGAACGAGACCCTTGAGCGTCTCCGCACAATATTAACCACATTAGCTACCACCTTGAACGTAGAAATAGTTGACCCAGCTACCGGACTCCCTATGACTCCGGCTTATGACTCCAGCGTAGTTGCTGTAGGAGATGCAGTAGAAGCACTTAATGAGTCTGTAATATTACTTAGAAGAATAGCTAAACTTCTTGAGCCAATGGCTACACAGGATACTAACCAAAGACAAAGGATTGTTATTGATAATTCCGTTGTACAACTCACAACAAACCCTACGTCTATGGGTAATGTTGATACAAGATTTATGATTGCAGACTGGGCAAGAACAGCTTATAACACAGGGATAAGAGCAAAATTAACTTAATATGCCAATTACTAATAACCTTAAAAAGCAAATAGACCAACCTGTATGGGAGTGGACTAGGTTTGCTTTAACTACTTTTAACTCTGCCGCAGCAGGATTTGCAACAGCTATAGACGGATCGGATAGATATATTTATTATCAATATCCAGGTATTTTCCAAAGATATGATACTTGGAGTGATACATGGGCATCATTGACTCCTCCAACTTGGTATGCTTCTGTTACAATAGCGTCAATGGTTTACTCTAAATCTCAAGGAAATAGAGGTAAAGTATTAGCAGGTGGAGCAAGTACTATAACTATTCCATCTCTTATATCAGGTGCTAAATTAGTTGGGCAAAAGATTAGAATTACAGCAGGTACTGGAGCAGAGCAAACTAGAACTATATCAGCGGCTAGTGATCCAATAACAGTTGAATCAGGAGTTCAAACAGGTGGTAATGCTAATAGTATTATAGACACCACTAAAAGATGGCAAATTAACCAATGGGTTGGATATACAGTTAGAATTGTATTCCAAGGTACTAACGTTGCTATTCAAAGAACTGTAATGTACAATGATACTAATACATTGTACTTTATAGATATTAACTTACAGCAATATGATCCATGGGATAACCAAGGTTTTCCTGCTGCTTTCTCAACTAGCACTTATTCTACTTATGAAATAGCTGCTCAAACAGTAACTGTAAGTTCTCCATTTACTATTGCCCCAACTACCGATAGTAGATTTATGATTATGTCTGGGGTTATTTGGTTAATGTCCTCAGCATCAGGGGCCCCATTCTTTACATGGCAAATGTATGATATACTTACAGATGTTTGGTATCAAAAAACAATGCCTCAAAACTTATTTGCTGCAGGAATAGGTGTAGAAATAGCCATTACCCCTATAGATGAAGTTGAAGCTGCTTATATATCTAGTACAGCAACAGCAGCTACTAATAGAACTTTGACTGATTCTACATTAACTCTTACTACTGACCAATATCGTAATTACCAAATCAGGACTACAGGTGGTACAGGTGCTGGGCAAAGAAGAAGAATTGTATCTAACCGTGCTACTACATTTGAAGTAGATGCTAAATGGGATGTTACTCCAAATGCAACTACTACCTATGAAATTTGGCCAGATACTGATCTTATACACTTTGTTGGTGCTTCCCAATCTGTGCATATGATATACAACGTAGAAGCAGACTTATGGTCTACGGGTCCTCACTTTGATTATGGTGTTGTTACAAATGCTAGTATAAGTAAAGTAGGAGAATTACCAATTGGTATTGCCTCAGCAATAGATGCTGGAACAGGTTCTGTAACAACAGTTGTTGTAAATGCGGCAGGATCAGGATATGCTGTAAATGATATTATTCAAATATCTGGAGGCGGTGCTAACTGCCGTCTTTATGTTACATCAACTACTACAGCAGGTGGCGTTACAGGAGTTGCATTTAAAAATAATGGGTCAGGATATGCTACATCTACTGCTACTGCGACAACAGCAGTATCAGGCACAGGATCTGGATGCACTATAAATGTAACTGCTATTGGAAGAACAGGTTTAGTTTCAACTAGTATAAATCATTTCCTTAAAGTAGGAGATAGTGTAACAATTGCAGGATCTTCCGTAGCAGGGTGGAATGGAACTTATACAATTTTAAGTGTTGATACCAATACTAATTTTACTATAGCAAGTACAGCAACAGCATCTCTTACAGCAACCTCTGCTAATAGCACAGTTCTTTTAGTAGATAGTGTAAAAAATTGGGATGTTAACGAACACGTTGGAAAATTTGTATTTATAGCAGCAAATGCAATTCAACCTGCGACTCAAATGAGACGGATAACATCTAATACTGCTAACACTATTACAGTACCTGCATTTACGGCATTTACTCCTACATCAGGAACAACTAGATATATAATTATTGACCCTGCATCTTACGGAAGAGATGTTAAGTTTTTAACAGATAATCAATTGTCTTGGGGATATCCAACAAGTGGAACTACAACCTCTATTGTAGATACAACTAAGAACTGGATTAGAGGTACATGGGTAGGTCACGCTGTAAGGATTACAGCAGGTACAGGGCTTGGAAATGAGTTAACAATTACTGCTAACAACAACAATACTCTAACTTTTGCTACCGCATCATTTACTCCAGATACTACTACTCGTTATGAGATAATGGACACATTTGGGACTGCTACATCAGGAGCAGGAAATACTTTAACAGATACTACTAAAAACTGGGTAACTAACCAATGGCTTGGTAAACGTATAAGAATTATAGGAGGGACAGGAGCTGGAACAGAACTTAGTATTACTAGCAATACAGCAACAGCCATAACTTTCTCTGGAGCTACTCCTGATAATACATCTAACTATGTAATTCTTGGTCCTCCTGTAAGGGGTGCTGGAACTAATCTTAAATGGTTGTGGGGTAATGGCAATCATAAATACCTATTCTCCCCACTTGGTTCAGCAACAATAGGTGTGACAAAAATTGATCTTACTACAGGTATATGTGATTACTGGTATCAGAACTCTGGTCAAGGTGAAACATTTACCACAGGATCTATGTGGGCATATGATGGTGCAGATAGAGTATATGTTCAAAAAGATGCTACAGGCCGTATATTCTACTTTGACATGGTTAAAAGAGAAATGGTTAACTCAGGAACTGTGCCTTATGGTATGTCTACTGCATTTGTAGGAAATAGAATGGAGATAATTAAAACCGAGGATGGTTTGAAGTATCTTTATGTGGCGAGACATAATGCTACAGAAATGTGGAGAACTTTGGTATTTTGGTAAACTGTTGCATAATTACCTATTCCTTTGTATATTAGTATATAAATATTTATAACTCAAACCTTTAAAGAAATGGATATCCTAAACTGGTTATTTACCCAAGATCAGAACTTGATCAAAACTACCATTAACAACAAGAATACAGACTTGATTGCTATGGCAGCTGACGTTTCATTTGATAAGCGTTCAGATAAGTGGCAAACTTATGCAATGACAGCGGCTAACTTTGCTCCAGCATTGTATGATACAGCTAACGTTACACAACTTACTAGTAATAATACAAATGTTACTGTTAATGCTCATACAGGTGTTATTACCTTATTCGGTACGATTAACACGTCAAGCCAAGCTTCATTTGGTGTTCGTAATACAAAAGTTACAGCAAACTCTAAAATCTTTTTGCAGTTAAGCCATACTGCTGGTATAAGTGTTGTAATTTCACAAGTTACCATTGAAGCACCAACAGCAGGAACTTTTGGAATTCAAATTACAAATGGAGCAGGTGCGCCTTTAACTGGTGTGAAGATCCATTATATGATAATCGACTAATACTTATTACTATGTCTATAGGGAATCTAAAAGATGAAGGTAACAAAGGTAATAACTTCCCTTGGCAGCTGAAAATGCTCCAAGGGCTTAGTGCTCTTAGTACCGGAATAAATAATTTAGTTGGAGCATTGACTCCAACACCTAATCCAGCAGTACCTGCAGCACTTACGGTAGTACCTGAGGATGTTGCAGAAGATGCTTCTTTTAGGTCTCGAGTATCTCAGATTACTACACTGGGCGATCTTAAATCTATTAACAGATACCGCACAGACATCTGGTTACAGAACTCTATAGGAACAGGTGCTGTATCTTGGGGTAATAATATTTTTAATCTTGCTGTTACCGCAAATGGAGATAGTGCGATAATTCAATCTAAGGTATCGTTTCCTTACTTTGCAGGTAAATCCCAACTTGTAGAATGTACTTTCTCTGACTTTGATCCAATACCTAATGTAAGTAAAAGAGTTGGTTACTACGATTATTTTTCAGGTGGTAGTAAACCAGATGGTTTTTGGTTAGAATCTGGCCCAAACAATACTGTTACTTTCAAATTTAATAATGCTATAGGAGGTGTTAGTTACGAATATCCTGCTTCTGACTGGACCAATAGGGATTTTGTTGATCATGACTGGGCTCAGTTTAACGTAGTCATGTTTGACTTTTTATGGTTAGGCGGTTTACGTTTACGCATGTTTATATCAGGACCTAAGGGCTTTACCTTGGCTCATGAAGTAAATTATGCAGGGCAAATGGGGGAAGCCGAACCGTTTATAGGGTATCCTTCACATCCTGTTACATATGAGATATCTACTTCTGCAGCACCAGGAGGTACTTATAGCTTTAAGCCTATTTGTGCACAAGTAGCATCCGAAGGAGCTGTTGATAACGCGGGTATAATGAGAGCTTGTGGTAATAGAAATACAGCAATTACTTTAACCGGGGCTGGTACTAGTTTTCCAGTACTTGCTGTACGTAAAGCATTTGCAAATTCTCCAGTCAAACTAGTAAGTTTTGAATTATCAGTTGCTACTGGTTCAGATAGAGTATATTGGGAAATACAAATTAATCCTACACTAAGCGGGGCATTAACGTATAATCAAATTGATGCTCAATCTACTACGCAGTTTGCAGTAGGTAATGGTACACTTACAGTTACAGGAGCAGGTAGAGTAATTGCATCTGGTTATTTATCTACAGGGCAAGCTGTAAGAACTGTAAACTTTGAGGATAATTTTTTATCTCTTTTAGGTGGTGTTAATCCTGCTATTCCTTCTTCACCAACATTTGCCCCAGACCAATACGTACTTGTAGTAATCCCATTAACCTCACCTGTAAACGTGCTTGCTAGTATGCAAGTTAAAGAATTATAAAATGGATATCTTAAACCTTCTTTATTTAAAAGCAAAGTCTTATCTAAAGACAACAGTTGATAATCGTAACCAAGACTTAGTTGTTCTTGGAGCTAATGTTGGTTTTGACAAACGCCAAGATAAATATCAGGTTTACGGTATGACTGTATCTGATTTTGCTTTACAGTCAAGACCTTATAAGTCTTATGTTGCAATACTTACACAAACCGGTACCGCTGCTCCAACTGTAGCTACGATATTAGATAATACATTAGGTGGTACTATTGTATGGACCCGAACAGCTGCAGGTAACTATACAGGTACTTTAACGGGTGCATTCACTGCTAGTAAAACTATTGGTGTAGCAAGCCCTATTGCACTTAGTGCAACAGCTATGTCAGTTGCATCAGGAGCGATTAGACAGAATAATGCTAATACCATAAATCTTCTAACATATGGTGGAGATGGGTCAGGAGGTTTTATATATGGAGACTTTAGTGGTGGTGGAGGATTTACAGGAACAATAATTGTAGACATTAAAGTATATTTATAATAACATGGGATCAGCAGACGCATGGATGTTTAGCACCAAAGATGTAATCTGGATAGCAATGACAATAGGTTCAGGTTTATCAGCGTATTACGCTCTTAAGCAAGAGCTAGGAAAGTTAAAAGGAAAAGTAGACAAACTTGCTGGAGATATGGTATCTCTAGAGGCTGATCTTACAGCTAAAGAGACTAATATCTATAACAGAATGGAAATACTAAAAGAAGATCAGAAAGCTGCGCACGAGAAGCTTGATCTAAAAATGGATAACTTAACTACTCATATGACACAGTTAAGTACTAATATTGCAGAGCTTACGGGCTATATAAAAGCAAAGAGAGAAGAGGACGGTAAACGTTCTTAGTTTTCATAGATTAGTTTAGTTTTAGGTTAAGTACCTGGGCAAACGTGCCTGGGTATTTTTTTGTTTAAATGTTGTAAGTTTAAACTTTTTATCTATATTTGTCTAAACCTAAATAAGTTAGACATGGAAAACCAACAAGTTTCAGCAGAAGAAATGGCTGCTAAAAAACAAGAATTGATCGCATCATTTGCCGAACAATCTGAAATGTTAGAAGTACAATTGAAGTACGAAACATTAATTGCTGATATCGAAGAACAACGTCTACGTGCTTTAGTAGCACAGATGCGCGCTGCTCAGATATTAGCTCCGGCTCCTGAGCCAAAAGAAGAAGGTCCTAAAGAACCTACTGCTCCACGAACTCTTAAGAAAGAGAAATAATGGCTGTAGTAAATCAGGTACGAAAAACAGTTAGAATGGACTTGTGGAGTATTGTCAAGTTCCAACTAGCTGTGCATTGCCATTTAAAGGCACTAAATGTATCTGATCAGGACTTAAGCTGTCTTACTTTCTTAGCTCTATCGGGGGAGAAAGAACTTACGGAATTCTGTGAGGCTGCTACTAAGAACAAGATTTTTGGTAGCAGCCAATCAGTTCGTAATGCAATTACTAAAGCTGAAAAGAAAAGCTTAGTAGTTAAGAACGGAAAAAGCAAGAAAAAGATATCTTTAAGCGATGACCTAAAGATACAGATTACAGGTAATATTTTGTTGGACTATAAATTCGTACACGTTGAACCCAAAGAAGTCCAACAACCTGCATAAAGATTTAGCTGAAGAGCTAGGTCTATCTGAAGCACTAGTTTCTGATATTGTTTCATACTACTGGAGTAATGTTAGAAAGTATTTAGAATCGATGGATGAGCCCGTTATAGACGTGGAGAATCTCGGAGTATTCTATACAAAAAGTAAATGCCTTCATAAAGAGATACAAAAAAATGAAGACTACGTTAGAATTATCAATCCTGCCAACTTAAAAAAATTTCAGTTTTATAATACAGCTCAACAACGTTTGAAACGATTCTATTCCTTAAAGCAAAAGCTTGAAGATCAGTTAAGTTTGAAACACCAATTTAAAGCAACTAAAAATGAAAATCTTAGAAAAGATCAAGACGGTTTGGAGCACTAAGTGGCTCATTATCGAAGGAGTTTTTAACTACTATTTTACCCGCAAAAAAATAGAGAAGATTGCATATTGGCGTAATGAAATATGTAATAGTTGTCCATTAATAGATTTAGTAGGAGATAAATGTCTGGTGCCTGGTACTCAACCTTGTTGTAGCGACTGCGGTTGTTCCCTTAAATATAAACTTCGTAGCATGTCTTCGGAATGCCCTAAGGGTCAATGGTTTGCTGTAATGACTGAGGAAGAGGAAGATGCATTAAATGCTAAACTAGGAAACAATGGCAATAGTATTTAAACCCGAGACCCATAGTTACATAAGTATAGATCCTAATGAGAATATCACATGGACTAGTGTAACAGGTATTATATCTAAACTTAAGAAAACTTTCGATGCTGATGCTATAGCTCTTGCTTCATCTAAGAAGAAGAAAAGCAAATGGTATGGTATGTCCCCTGAGGATATTAAAGAAGCCTGGAAGAATGAATCACAGAAGGCTGTTAATCTCGGCACATGGTATCATAACCAAAGAGAAGCTGCTTATACATCTTGTAATACTATAGAACAAGATGGGATTATTATCCCTATTTTTAAACCTATAGAGTCTGACGGTATTAAAAAAGCTCCGGAACAAAAGCTTGTAGACGGGATATATCCTGAACATATGGTGTATCTCAAGAGCGCTGGATTATGCGGACAGGCCGATAGAGTAGAAGTAATAAAAGGTATAGTAAATATTTATGATTACAAGACTAATAAAGAAATTAAAACTGAGGGTTATACTAACTGGGAAGGAATCACTGATAGAATGCTTGATCCAGTTAGTCACTTGGACGATTGTAATCTTAACCATTATGCATTACAGTTAAGTTTCTATATGTATATGATTCTTAAACATAATCCTCGCATGCGCGCGGGAAAAATGATCATAGAACATATAGTATTTAAAGAGGCCGGAAGAGATGCATATGATAACAGAGTTGTACTATATGATGAATTTGGTGAGCCTGTAGTAGACAAAATTGTACAATATGATGTACCTTATTTAAAAGAAGAAGTCATTAACGTTATCAAGATGCTTAAAGAATGATGCTTCAGTTAGATCCAATGCTCCCGATTAAAAGGATATCGGATAATATGGAAGGCTATGCTTTTCTTATTATAGATTATTCTCAGGAGCATGATCTACTGTTCACATGTGCTATGGATGACGGAGAGATTTGGACTCTTAATAATAAAGAAATACGCTTTTGTAAAAATATAAGCCTAGACAGAAAATGATTGTTAAACTATTTGATATACAGAATCATAAGGTGATTCCTACAGAACATTGCTATACTTTAAGTACGTTAAAGAATATTATGGATAAGTATCCAGAACAGTACTTAAAGATCTACGAGTACTTATTCTATATGACCTGCCCTAATCCTGATTTAAATCCTTTCTTTTATATTGAGGATATTCATAAGGAAGATATTATCTTAGCTGAAATTGAAGCAGACTTTAGTCCAGAGGATGATTATATCCCCGGTGCATTACAGTTCTGCAAGAAGTTATATGAAACACCAACATCGAGAGCTTATAATGGTATCAAGAAGATGCTAGATAATCTTGCAACCTATATGGAAAAAACTCAGATAACTGATGGAAGAGATGGTAATATAACAGCGTTAGTTAATGCTGCATCAAAATACCAACAAATCAGAGAGAGTTATAAAGGTGCTTATAAAGACCTTCAAGAGGAACAAACTAGTCATGTTCGCGGAGGAGCAGGACTTGCATATGATCAAATGTAATCTTAACTAATATACAATGGCTACTGAAAACATTAAGAAGAACCCGCCAAAGGGAGATATAAAGTTTGCAATAACTTTATCTGAGGAGCAGAAGAGAGCTAAAGAACTAATTTTAGCAAAGCCTTATAACTTTATTATTGGTCAAGCTGGTAGTGGTAAAACACTATTGGCTGTACAGATAGCCTTAGACCTATACTTTAAACGTGAGGTCAACAAGATAATTATAACAAGACCTACTATATCTACAGAGGACAATGGATTTTTACCAGGATCTGAAAAAGAAAAGATGGAGCCTTGGTTAGTACCTATCAAATCTAACATTAAAAAGGTTTACGATAAGCCTGATATCATTACTAAGTTAGAAGATTCAGAAGCTTTAGAACTAGTATCCCTTACACACTTTAGAGGTAGAACCTTTGAGAATGCCGTATGCATTATAGATGAATGTCAAAACTTAACTAAACCTCAGCTCCAAATGTGCTTAGGTAGATTAGGTAAAGGATCATTAATGATCTTTACAGGAGATAATCACCAGATAGATCTTAAGTTTAAGAATGACTCTGCTATTCATGAGGTTCCTAAACTAGAAAAATCTCAATGGGTAAATAAAGTAGTTCTGAAAGATAATCATAGACATGAGGCGTTAAATGAAGTTCTAAGATTACTAAATGAATATTAATAACAACATACAAATACCTACTTATGAAAACGGAGTATGGACTGTGTCTACTTTTGATACTAGAGATGCTTTTAGGGATTTTGTGGTATCTATATTTAAGGAGCCAGGTAAGTATAAGTTTAATGAGACTAGTCTTAAATTTAACGAGCAAGCCCGTTTGTTTAATCAACAAGGTTTTTATTGCGCTTCGCCTCAAGGCACTAAGGACTTTATTATTTACTGGAACGACCAAAAAAATAAATGTCGAGTAGGGGCAATTTACAAGGATGGTAAGGATACATGGTACATACCACGTGATTATTACATGTGGCTAAACTTCCTACCTATCTTTAATAAGGAAACCCAGAAGTTTGGTTTTGCTGATGTCCGTGATGCCCAGTATCATATGGCTCTTTACGAATGTCTAGCAGAATTACATTATAGACATGTAGCTATCTTAAAGAAACGTCAGATTGCATCATCATATTACCATGCGGGTAAGTTAATTAATCAGATTTGGTTTGAAGAAGGGGTTACCCTTAAAATGGGCGCCAGCCTTAAAGATTATATTAATGAGAAAGGTACTTGGAAATTCTTAAATGAATATGAGGCTTTCTTAAATCAGCATACTGCCTGGTACCGCCCTATGAACCCTAATAAGGTTATGATGTGGCAGCAGAAGATTGAGACAGTGTCCGGAATAAACAGACGTAAGTCGGAAGTAGGTCTTAAAGGTGTAATGCAAGGGATGTCCTTTGAGAAAGATCCTACTAACGGGGTAGGGGGACCATGCAAGTACTTCTTCCATGAGGAGGCCGGGATTGCTCCTAAGATGGATACAACTTTTGAGTACATCCGTCCTGCTATGAAATCCGGTTTTATGACTACCGGGATGTTTATTGCTGCAGGATCTGTCGGAGATCTATCTCAATGCGAGCCTCTTAAGAAAATGATTACCCGACCTGAAGGTAATGACATTTATGCCATTGAATCTACATTACTAGATGAAACAGGCGCAAAAGGGATGACGGGACTCTTTATTCCTGAGCAATGGTCGATGCCTCCTTTTATAGATCAATACGGTAACTCTAAAGTAGAGGAAGCGCTAGTTGCTTTAGATGAGCAATTTTCACAATGGAAAACGGAACTGGATCCACAAGAGTTTCAACTTCGTATATCCCAGCACCCTAGAACTATTAAGGAAGCATTTGATTTTAGATCTGTATCTGTTTTTCCATCACATCTTATTACAGCACAAACTCGACGTATTGAAGATAAAGAATATGCTGAGGAGCATTTAGACATTTACAGAAACGAAAAGGGCGAACCAGCAGTAACATCCACAAATAAGTTACCTATCAGAGAGTTTCCTATTACAAAAAATACTGAGGATAAAACAGGATGTCTTGTAGTATGGGATAGACCAGTAGAAAATCCAGAGTTTGGAATGTACTATGCATCTGTCGATCCCGTGGGAGAAGGTAAGACTACTACATCCGATTCTCTATGTGCAATATATGTATACAAAACATCTGTTGAAGTAACTAAAAAAGATGTAGATGGGGTTCAAACATTTATTGAAAATGATAAGATAGTGGCAGCATGGTGCGGCCGTTTTGATGATATCAATAAAACACATGAGAGATTAGAGCTTATTATAGAATGGTATAACGCATGGACCATTGTGGAAAATAACATTCCACAGTTTATTACCCATATGATTAACCGTAAAAAGCAAAAGTATCTAGTACCAAGACAGCAAATTTTATTCTTAAAAGATATAGGAGCTAATGCTAATGTATTCCAGGAGTATGGCTGGCGTAATACGGGTACTTTATTTAAAAGTCATATGATAAGTTATGCAATCGAGTTTGTTAGACAAGAGCTTGATCAAATAACTCTAGAGGACGGTAAAGTTGTTAAAACAGTTTTTGGTATTGAACGTATTCCTGATATAATGCTGCTTAGAGAAATGATGGCATATAGAGATGGGGTCAATGTCGATAGACTTGTATCGTTTGCTGCTTTAGTAGCTTTTGCTAAAGTACAACAAGCTAATAGGGGTTATAAAAAACGTTTTGAAGAGACAGCAGCGTCAAAAAACTTGGATAACACCAATAAATTCAGTAAATTAAATATGAGCCCTTTCCGTCACATGGGCGGAGGAGGTCATAAATTTTCAGGTATGAAAGTACCTAAAAATCCATTTAGAAACATAAGATAGTATGCAGATATATAATGCAATGCAGATTAAGGCTGGGGCCAAGGTTGAGTACAACAAAATGGGTACTCTTAACCAGCCTATTCAGTTTATTCCTAGAAGTGAGAAGGATACTGACTGGGCAGCCTGGAACCTAGACTGGTTAGAATGGAAAGGCTTACAGCACGTACGCCGTAATGCTCGTCGCCTGATGAAGAACTATAAACTTGCAAAAGGTATTATAGATAGGGGTGACTATATTATCGAAGAGGATAATGAATATGCGGATCTTATTGAAACCCTTACTAAAGAGGATGCATCAGCATTAGAGCTAAAGTTCTATCCTATTATTCCAAATGTTATTAATACTCTTGTTGCTGAATTTGCAAAACGTTCTAGCGCTATTACTTATAAGTCTGTTGATGAGACATCTTATAATGAAATGATGGAACTTAAGAGAAGTCAAATCGAAGATTCTCTTACTAAAGCAGCAGAACAACAATTAATGATGAAACTTGCTGAGGATGGTGTAGATGTTAATTCAGAAGAATATCAGCAAGCATTATCTCCAGAAAATGTTAAATCTTTACCAGAGATCCAAGACTTTTTTACTAAGTCTTATAAGTCTTTAGTAGAGCAATGGGCGTCTCACCAACATCAGGTAGACGTAGAACGTTTTAAATTAGACGAGTTAGAGGAAAGAGGTTTCCGCGATATGTTGATTACAGACCGCGAGTTCTGGCATTTCCGTATGATGGAGGATGACTATGATCTAGAGTTATGGAATCCAGTACTTACATTCTACCATAAATCTCCTGATGCACGTTATATATCTCAGGGTCAATGGGTTGGTAAATATGATATGATGACCGTAGCAGATGTTATTGACCGTTACGGATGGTTGATGACAGAGGAGCAGATGAATACTCTAGAGCAAATCTATCCTGTACGCTCTGCTGGTTACCCTATTCAAGGTTATCAAAACGATGGTACCTATTATGACGGTACTAAGTCTCATGACTGGAATACCAATATGCCTTCTTTAGGATACCGTCAATATACTTCAATGTGGGATAATACTCTACGCGGGGGAGATATTGTTAACTGGATTCTTTCAGATAGCGAAGACTGGTTCGATATGGGTATGACCAACTTACTACGTGTAACTACAGTTTACTGGAAGTCACAACGTAAAGTAGGGCATTTAACTAAGATCGATGATATGGGATCTGTTACTACGGATCTTATAGATGAATCATATAAGATTACGGATAAACCTCTTTATAATACGGATCTCTTTAAAAATAAGACGAAGGATAACTTGTTATTCGGAGAACATATAGATTGGATCTGGATAAACGAAGTATGGGGAGGAGTAAAGATTGGACCTAACCATCCAACTTATTGGGGAACTAATAACCCAGGTGGTATTAATCCTATTTACTTAGGTATTAACCAGAATAATATTGCGCCAATAAAATTCCAGTTTAAAGGTGATGACAGCCTATACGGATGTAAGCTTCCTGTAGAAGGTTCTGTATTCTCAGACCGTAATACAAGATCTACATCTCTAGTAGACTTAATGAAGCCTTTCCAGATTGGATATAACATTGTAAATAATCAGATTGCTGACATCCTTGTAGATGAATTAGGAACTGTTATCTTACTGGATCAGAATGCTTTACCAAGACATTCTTTAGGAGAAGACTGGGGAAAGAACAACTTAGCCAAAGCATATGTGGCTATGAAGAACTTCCAGATGCTCCCATTAGATACTACTATTTCTAATACAGAGAATCCTTTAGCGTTCCAGCACTACCAGAAATTAGATCTAGAACAGACTAATCGTTTGATGTCTCGTATTCAATTAGCTCAGTATTTTAAAACACAGGCTTTCGAAGTAATTGGTATTACTCCACAACGACTTGGTCAGCAAATTGGTCAGCAAACTGCTACGGGGATTGAACAGTCTTTGAATGCATCTTATGCTCAAACTGAAACTTACTTTATACAACACTGTGATTATTTAATGCCTCGCGTACATGCTATGCGTACAGACTTAGCGCAGTACTATAACTCCACTAAACCATCAGTACGCCTACAATATATTACTTCAGCAGATGAAAGAAAGAATTTCGAGATTAATGGCACTGACCTTCTTCTTAGAGACCTTAATATTTTTTGTACTACTAAAGCTAATCATCGTTCCGTTTTGGAGCAGCTTAAACAAATGGCTGTTTCTAATAACACTTCTGGTGCTTCCATTTATGATCTGGGTAACATACTTATGGCTGATTCGATTCCTGACGTTACTCAAATACTTAAGAAGACTGAAGCGAAAGCTCAGCAACAGCGTCAAGAGGAGATGCAGCAACAACAACAGATGCAAGAACAAATGATTCAGGCTAAGCAAGAAGAGGCAAAAATGAAAATGGAGTTTGAAGCTGCTGAAAATGAGAAAGATAGACAGAATAGAATCTATGAGGCCAAGATTAAATCTGCCGGCTTTGGCGCTGCTGTAGATATTAATCAAAACCAGCAAAGTGATTATCAAGATGCTCTTAAAGAAATCAATCGTACTGAAGCTCAGAACGAAAACATTAATCTTCAAAGAGAAAAAGAAGTCTCTAGGATGACAGAGCATCGCGATAAGATGGGGATCGAACAAGAAAAAATTAATACGCAGCTAAAGATTGCGCAAACACAACTGGACATAGCTAGAGAAAATAAAAACAAATTTGACAAAAAGTCGAATGATAAGAATAAGAAAAAGTAAGCTTTTGCTATAAAATCAGCTATATTTTTTCTAACTACTTAATTTTTAAAGTTTAAACCATAGATTTGCGTATATTAATATTGTAGAGAATTAAAAAACCAACCATATGTCTACACAGAATGCAGAAACTACCTCTATTGAACAAGTAGAGATGAACCTAGACGAGATTCTAGGAACCCCGGGAGCAGAAAACGTTATGCTTCCAGAAGAGGAGAAAAAGCCGAGCATGTTTAGCTCGCCTAAAGTAGACCTCAGTTTTGTTGACAAGGCCGACGATGAAGACGAAGGCGAAGAAAAAGAAACCGCATCTATAGATGATGTAATTGGCGAAGTTGATCCTGATTCAGATTTCAGAAAAAAAGAAGAAGCTGATGATAAACCAAAGGCCGGAAGACCTAAGGTGGACAAAAGCGGAATGGCAGAGCTAGTTAATAAACTTATAGAAGCAGGTAAGTTAGTTCCGTTTGAGGACGAGAAACCTATGGAAGAGTATACCATTAAGGATTACGAAGAACTTATTGAGGCAAACTTTGCTGAGATTGAGAACAAAGTAAGACAGGAGACTCCAGTAGAGTTTTTTGAATCTCTTCCAGAAGAACTTCAGTATGCAGCTAAATATGTGGCAGATGGAGGTCAGGATCTAAAAGGACTGTTTAAAATTCTTGCGCAAGCTGAAGAAGTTCGTGAATTAAATCCAAGTTCTGAGAGAGACCAAGAACAAATTGTACGTGAATATTTACGTGCAACTAACTTTGGTTCAGCAGAAGATATTGAAGAAGAGATCGACGGTTGGAGAGACCGTGGAGACTTAGAAGCAAAAGCTCTTAAGTTTAAACCAAAGTTGGATAAAATGCAGGAGCATGTTGTAGCTCAGAGACTTGCTAAACAAGAGCAAATGAAGAGGCAACAACAAGCAGCATCTGAAGCATATATGCAAAACGTATATAATACAGTTGCCGCTGCAGATCTAAACGGAATTAAGTTAGATAAACGTACGCAGAATATGATTTATACAGGACTAGTACAACCTAGTTACCCGTCTATCTCAGGTAAGCAAACTAATCTATTAGGACATCTATTAGAGAAGTATCAATACGTTGAACCTAACTATAATAAAATTGCTAAAGTACTTTGGTTACTTGCTGACGAGGAAGGATACGAATCGAAAGTAAAGGAACAAGGTAAAGCAGCACAAGTGGAGAAAACAGTACGTCAGCTTAAGACTGAACAAGCTAAGATGGCTACAAGTACTCCAGTTGTAGAGAAAGAAGAAACAACCCAAAGAAGAATCCCACGAAGTGGTAACTTCTTTAAACGATAAAATAACCCTTAAATAAATAAATAAAAATGCCAACTCCAGTTTTAAACAATGGTATATTTCTACGAGATACCAACTACGCCGCTAGTTCACACGTAGATTCTTACCACTTAGTTAACATGCTAAAGAATGCTGAGCCTATGGATTTAGGACCAGTAGATCTTTGGGCAATGGCTCAAAAAATTGAGATGCCTTTGTACCAGATGTCTAGCTTCGGTGGAAAGAACGTAATTAATGTTGATAATGCTCGCGGAGAGTACAAATGGCAAACGCCAGTTGTATTAGATCTTCCTTACATTGTTGACGATGTTGAATTAAATGGAGCTACAGCAGTAGGTGCTGATGGTTCTCTATTTAAAATTAAACTTTCACGTCGCGAATTTGGACATGGTGATATCATCACTTATGACAAGTACAACGGTGCTGAAATGTACATCACTGCTGATGATATCTTCCCAGTAGGTGATGGTTTTGTGTATACTGTACAATTGGTAAACAACGATAACGCTTTTGCATTATCTTCTGCTTACCTTGCACCAGGTACTAAAATCTTCCGTAAAGGTTCTGCTCGTGGTGAGTACGGAGAGCGTTTCTCTGACATCACTACACAAGCTGGTTTCCGCGAATTCTACAACTTCGTAGGAGGAGCTGAAGCGCATGTACACTATTCTGTATCTTCTCGCGCTGATCTTATGATCAAAGGCGGAATGAATGCAGATGGTACTGTACCAGTTACTGAGATCTGGCGTAACTTTGACAAGAACATTGATCCATCTATCGCTAACCTAGATTCTATGGTTTCACGTATGGGTAAGGATTACGTTAAACGTGCAATGGGTAACGGTTCTTTGTCTCGTACTTTCTTGACTACTATGGAAGCAGCTCACTTGACTAAGGTAGCTAGCGACATTGAAACTTACTTAATGTGGGGACAAGGTGGACGCGTTCGTCAAGACGGTCCAGATGATGTACGTTTGTCAGTCGGTCTTTGGAAGCAATTGGACAACTCGTTCAAGCGCGTTTATAACAAATCTGGTTTCAACTTAGATTTGTTTCGTTCTGAATTATACAACTTCTATGCTGGTAAGGTTGACTTCCAAGGTCCAGATCCTAAGCGTCAGTTGATCGTACAAACAGGTATGGGCGGTATGCGCATGGTTAACGAAGCAATCAAACGTGAGGCTATGTCTTCAGGATTGTTGATCCAAGCTGCGGATATTGGAGCTATCACTGGTAAAGGTATGGATTTGAACTTCGGATTTGCTTACACTTCTTATGTTATCCCATTCTTGGCTAACGTTAAGTTCGTATTGAACCCAGCATTCGATAACTTACATACTAACGATATTGAAAACCCAATTATCGATGGTTTCCCATTGTCTTCTTATAGCTTCATCATCTTTGATATTACCGATAACACTAACGATAATATCTTCTTGTTGAAACTTAACTGGGATAACCAATTGAAATGGTGGTACCAAAACGGAACTATGGATTACATGGGTCGTACTCAAGGATTCCAAAGTTCTGGACAGTTTAACGGATACCGCGTATATATGACACAAACAATGCCTGCAATCTGGGTTAAAGACCCGACCAAAGTATTGAAAATCGTTATGCGTAACCCAGTTACTGGTGGATCATTCTAATCTTAAATAACCTGTAAAAAATTGGGGGAGGCTAAAAATCTCCCCCTTTTTTTACTACTTTTACAAAAACCAATTAATTAAAAACCAACAATGGCGACAACATTTACAAAAGTCGAAAGGTATTCCGAAACTAAAAGGAGTCCAATCGCAATTAGACCCTACTTCGATGATCGTATCGGAAATATGGGATTAGAGAAATATGGTATGGCTCTTTACGAAGGAGTTAAACATATGGAACAATTAGCATGTCTTGAATTCAACGGAATCAAGAGATATGTAACCGGACTTAACGAGTTTGCTCCAGAGATCAAGAGTATTCCTGATCCTGAATTAAGAGAAGCAATTATTCGTGATATCCGTAGCGTTATTGCAGAACTTGAAAAAGAACTTGCGGCTAACGTAATTGACGTTGAAGACAAAGACTTCTGGGCAAAAGTTAAATTACTTAGACCGGATAACGATGACTTCTGGGGAAAGATTGAAATAAAAGCTGGAAACGAACCAATCTATTTGGATCCAAAAGATCCTTATGACTTGGTAAAACTTTACGCTATTAACGCTGGAGGTTTTAGTATTGTAGCGAGAAGCTATGAGGAAGCTAGATCAAAGATGCCTGCACCTAAGTTTTACTTAGACAAGCATGTTGAAACTGTTTCTACCAAAACTGAAAGTAAGAAGTTACGTAATAAAGCTCTTGCTGAATTACAGAAGTTGTTCGATAAGAATACAAACAAACTTCTTTATATTGCTAAAGTTGTAGATACGGCTAGTGCTCAGTACAGAAAGAGTACTCCTAATGATGTTATTTATGACAATATGGATAACTTTATTAATGGTACAGGTTCTGAAAAGAATCCTAATCGTGCTGCACAAATGTTCTTAGACGCTGCTGGTTTAGGTATGGAAGTACTTAAATTAAAGGCTATGGTTAAGGACGCTACGTTTTATAAATTTATTGTAACAAAAGCTGATGGGTTTGTATACACTGCTGAGAAAAATATTCTTTTGGGACGTAACCAAACGGATGCAGTAGAATATTTAAACAATCCTCTTCATGAAGATGTTTTGGTAGATTTGTTAAAAAAAGTAGAAAAATATTGGAATCAATAACTATCTTATATATAAATACTTAAAGAAATGAAAAATTCAGGTGCAAAAGGTATTGGTGGAAAATCCAATCCTAATAACATGGCAGTATTTAATGCTATTAAAAATTCTGCTGGTAAGTCTTCTGGTAAAGTAAACCCTAGCCCAGATGCTACAAAGAAGTCTAAAGGTAAATCATCAGGTGGGGTTAATAAACCACAACCTAAACCAGGACGTTAATGGCTATCCTTACTAAACAGGAAGCTAAAAACTTAATTCATTATAAGAAGGCCTCTCCTCCTAAATTTGCAGGGGGAGGGACTTCTAAATGTGGCTTAGTTCAATCTTCTAAAAAGAAATAACATGGCAGCTAAAAAATCAACTAGCCCTAGAAAATCTACTGCTTCAATCAGTATCTCTTCTCCAAATAAAGCGGAGATGCGTAAATGGGAAATTGAATCAGCTATGAATACTTTACGTCGTGCAGAAGAAATTCGTAAGGACGCTAAGATGATGACTGATGTAAAGAAATTTGCCCAAGAACAAATCAAGATGCTAGGAGGCATGGTAAAAGGAAAATAACATGGCTAAAAAAGAAATGATTAAACGCAAGGACGGTAGCACATCTCAAAGAGGACTTTGGGATAACATCCGTGCTAATAAAGGTTCTGGAAAGAAACCTACAGCAGAAATGCTAAAGCAAGAAAAAAAGATTAACGCTAAATCTAAAAAGAAATGATGAAGAATATAAAAAAACAAGATGCGGGCAAGAAGCCTAAATATGCTGCAGGAGGTTCTACTACTAGCAAGTTAGCTGGAATGTACGGTGATCCAAATAAAGTAACAAGAGGAGATGTTATTACCGCTGCTAAGAAAAATGCAGGTACTATGAAAAGAGGCGGTGGTGTAAAAAAGAAATGTTAATGACTAAGAAAGCTAAAGTATCTGCAGGAGGCGAGAAGCACGTAGTCTATAAAAAGACTACTAAGAGAGGAGAAGGTAAGGTTGGTAATATTATGGTTAACCATCCTACCAAAGATAAAGGCGAATGGGATACTATAGATCTTACTAAAAAAGCTGGTGCAAAGACAGTACGTGAAGGAGTAGCAGCTACAAAGAAATGGCATAAAGAAAACCCTTATCCTAAAGACAATGGCAAAAAGTCCGGCATGGCAAAGAAAAGAAGGTAAGGCTCCAAGCGGAGGCCTTAACGCTAAAGGGCGTGCTTCTTATAATAGAGAAACTGGTGGGAACCTAAAAGCCCCACAACCAGAAGGCGGTTCTAGAAAGAAATCTTTCTGTGCTCGCATGTCTGGTATGAAAAAGAAACTAACCTCTTCAAAAACGGCTAATGATCCTGATAGCAGAATCAATAAGTCACTTAGAAAATGGAAATGCTAAAACTATAATACTATGATGAAAGGTTGTGCAAAATGCGGAGGATCCTATAAGAGAGGAGGAAGTCATCCGGGATTTAAAGCAGTACAAGCAGGTATTGCAAAAAAGCAAGGAGTATCTAAAGAAGCTGCTGGAGCTATCTTAGCTTCTGCTGCTCGTAAGGCATCTTCTGCTGCTAAAAAAGCTAATCCTAAATTGAAACGCGTTAAAGGATAATGAATAACACTACTCTACAGCTTAAGATTAAGCAAAGACTTAACAAGCTTGCTAGTAACGATTACGATAATTTCGAATGCTGGCAAATTGTAGAGGCTTTTAATAAAGCGCAGATTCAATGGGTTCGTCGTCAACTTATCGGAATGAATGCCGAAAAGCAAGGAGATGAACAATCTACTCGTAAAGTAGATGACCTTCAGAACTTATTAAAAGAAGTTTCAGTAGAGCTTTATCAAAAAAATCTTTACCAGGAAACAGAGCTTCTTCCTGCAGACTATTTACAGTTTAAACGTATTGATGCTAATGCTAGAAAAGGATGCTGCGAAGATCCTCAGAGCATAACTGTTACGTATTTAGCGGAAGAACAGAACGTTCCTGTTTATCTACAGGATTACTTACGTAAACCTAGTTTTGAATGGGGAGAAACTTTCTGTACTCTTGTTGGAGATAAAGTACGTATATATAATGACAATGATTTTGAAGTTGTTAACTGTTATTTGATGTATTATAGAAATCCAGTTATGATTCAAATCGCGGGTTGTACTGACCCGTATACCCTACAAGTATCTGCCGCTGATGTTATTTGCGAATTTGCAGATAATATAATTGAAGTACTTATAGACGAAACAGTACAAGTACTTGCAGGAGATATTGAATCGATGAATCAGTATTCTATTGCTAAATCATCTGGAGAAGAAAACACATAATAACTAGAAATAATGGCTGAACAACCAAGAAATTTACTAAAGCGAAATCCTGAACCTGTTAAAAAACTTAGCAGACCTGAGGTTGCTGTAACACAGCCTAAAGAGGAGCCGGCAAGACCGCAACCTACCGCTGATACTGGAGTAGGGGGTAGTTCACTTGATAATATGACTGCTGCATGTGCAACAGAAATGATGAATGCTGCCGTAAGTTTTCACAGATTACATTTAAAGATAAAGGGTGACGGTTCTTATGCTGCTCACAAAGCTCTTGGTGATTTTTATGACGGACTACACGGACATGCTGATACTCTTGTAGAAAGTTATCAAGGCGCTGCCGAAAAACTTTTATCCTACAAAGACATGCCTATACGTACCTTAGATACTGTAGCGGATGCTGTAGCTTATCTTAGAGATATGTATAACTCTATTAGTAAACTTCAAGGCATGTTGCCTTATTCAGAGATAGTTAATAACCTTGACTTAGTTAAGGATGCTATAAACTCTGCTAAATACAAACTACTTTTCTTGAAATAATTTGGAAGGAATAAAAACTTTCCTTATATTAACTATATATTTATAACCCTTAAAAACAAACAACATGGCTTATTTTAATCATGCGTTCCAGAAAGCGTTCATCGGAACAAGCGCTTTCAACATGAATGCTAGCAGCTCTAACGTAGCACCATATGTGTCTGCGGCTGGAGCAACATCGTCCGGGACCACCATTACGGTTGGTTCAACCACTAACCTTACTGTTGGTATGCAGGTAACTGTAACAGCGGGTCTTGGTAATTTTGGCGTAGGTACATTTGTAACTGCAATTGTATCTGCTACAGTATTTACTGTTAACGTTGCTCCAGTTGTAGCCCTTTCAGGCGGTGCTTCTGTAGTTAGCGGTTTCTTCTCAAGTATGTCTCAGCCTACTGGCGGATTTACTTTTGTTGATCCTAACACTTTGCAAACTCCAATTATTGACAACGCTACCATTGCTTCACACGGTCTTAAGTGTCCACTTGTATTAGCTTCTGGTTCTGTTCACGGACAATGGACCGCAGGTAAAGACAAAGTTGGTCCTTTCCACGGTGGATATTCTGAGTCTATCAAGTCTAAGACTATTAACCCTAAATATGTTAGCAACTTCTACCGTGTAGATTCTTGCCCAGCGCAACAAGCTCAAGTAACTGTAGGTTTGACTACTAGTACTCCAATTGTTCTTACAAGTGTTTCATCTTCTTCTACAACTATTACAGTATCTTCTACTGCTGGTATCTTACCAGGTATGACAATTGCTGTTGTATCAGGAACAGGTACTCTTGCTACTTCAGTAAATGCTAACGTTGTACAAGCTGTAACTGGAACAACTACATTTACAATTTTAACTGCTCCAACTGTAGCATTAAGTTCTGCAACAATCTCTGTATCTAGCGCTCTTACTGCAACTTGTCCACAAGAATACTTGTGCGGAGAGACTTATAGCTTGCGCGTTGACCTTAAAGGTTCTCCAGCATTGCGTTTCTTAACTCGTAACTCTTACTATACAGCTTCTGCTTATACCGGATGTTGCCCAACAGGTTCTCTTGCTCCAACAGCTGTTAACCCATTGATTGTTTACGTTAACTGGGCTTACCAATTGTTGAACTCTCCTTTGATCGGCCCATTCATTCAAGTACAAGTTACTTACTCTACTGACTTAGGTGTAACATTTGCAGCTCTTGGTGACGGTACTAACTCTGCTGCTAACTTAGCTTTATTGCAAAGTTATGTACTAGGTAATACTGCTCTTCCAAGTAATACTACTTCAGCAAGTTTGACTCAAGCTGGTATCATTATCAATGGTGCTTATGCTGATACTCGTTTCTTAGATTGTACTTTCTACCCTAACGATTCTATTATTGCATTCTTGGAGCCAATTCAAGTTTATGCTTCTGAAGTAGATTTGAACGGAGATCCTTGTACTTTCTCTGGAGTTTGTGTAAACAACAGCTGTAAAGCTATCCAACAAAAAGGAACTGGTGAGAACATCATCCGTAGCGTAATCATGACGCAGGCTTATAGCCAAGATCCTTTCTACAATGGTCAAGATCTACGTATTCGTGAGATTACTAACGGTAATGACGTTTACGGTACTATTAACCGTAACTCTCAGTACTCTCGTTACTACTTACAACACAGCGTACCACGTTTCAACAATCCTACTGGAACATTTGATAACGAACAGTACTTGTTGGAAATCATTGCTCCCGCTACCGTAAGCTTAACTACTAGCGCATCTGTTGCTACTGGTGCTCAGAACTTAACTGCAAGTAACATCATTAACTTCACTACTAGCGGTGTAGTAACTGGTTATGTAGCAACAATTACTTACTTCCCTCCTGGATCAACTACAACAGCTACTATTACTGGTACTGTTACGGTTAGTGCAGGTAACATAGCAATTACAGTAGCAACAGCTGCTATTCCTGCTGGATCAGTAATTACTTTCCAAGCTGCATTTACTAAGAACTTTGAAGACTTCACAAACCGTTGGATTGCGAATGCTCAAGGAGCTTCATGTGTTGCACTAAACGTGCATAACTGCCCAGTAGCTTGTGCTGTAATTCCTGCTAACCCATAAGGTTAACTAATATTTAAAAAAAAGGGGAGGGACAAAAATCCCCTCCCTTTTTTTATTTTTACACTATATCTTTGTAACTTAGTACTATGGCACAACACCTATTATCTTTAGATATTCCAGATACGTTAACTACTTGCGTAATACGTATAGTAGACACAAGTACGTATAATATTAACGTACCTATTGAATGCCCTCGTTTAGAGATTACTTGCCCTGGTTTTACTACGGCTTCTGTATTTGAAGATCTTGGTACTGTTAGCACTACAAGTAGTTTTGATGTTAATATTACAGCCTGCGGCTTAGATACACAAACTACTAATTGTGATAGTTACAGAAACAATGTTACAGATGGGGTTTATGTTATCAGATATAGCGTAGCCCCACACCAATTAGTTTTTGTGGAATATAACCATCTGAGAACAACAGATGCAATGAATAAAATCAACGAACTTCTATGCTGCCTAGATGTTCCTAATTGTGAGCCTCAAGCTCCAATTAAAGCTAAGTTACAAGAAGTGCAACTTCTTACAACTATGCTTAAAGCAGCAAAAGCTAAAGTAGAATATTGCCATGAGCCTTCACAAGGTATGGCTATTTATAATTACGTAATTACAAGATTAAATAAATTATCTTGTGGATGCGGATGTGGAACATGCTAATTTTTTTAAAAACCAATATATTATGTCAATAGCAAAATGTTCAAACTGTGGAAACGCTATGTCTTGCGGATGTCAAAGAAGAGTAACAGCTGACGGAAGACAAGGATGTACGAATTGTATTAACCAATTACAGGCTCAGCCCGCCCCAAGGCCTGCTCAGCCGCAAAAAAATTAAAGAATGGCATTATTTGGTAAAACGTATTTAACAGGAGATAGCGGCCTTTTTAGAGTTTATAACCATTCTACTGAGTTATGGACAGACTATAGTGGCTTTACATCCGTAGATCTTTATGATGTTAAAACTGATAAGTTTTATCTAAATCCTGATTATGCTATTATATGTGGCGTAAATTATATTGGCTATACGAGTAATGCTGGAGCACTAGTTACACAAGTAACTCCACCTGTAGGTAGTATTACATCGGCTTACCAAATATCTATTCCTGAAGGAACCATACCAGGTACTACCTTATATCCCCCAGCTATCTATATAGCCGGTAGCAGAACAGCGGGTTTACCAGGAGTAATAAAATCTACAGACGGCGGCCTTACTTATACAATTGTAACAGGAGGCTTAAATATACTATTTGGTAATACTGCTAGAAGTATATATTTTTCAAGTGCTGATTATGGAATTCTAGGTCATGGCGGAGCAATTGCTTTTACAGTAAATGGAGGAGCCAGCTGGTCATATTTAAATGGAGGTTTAGTTCTTGCTGTTGGTGAAACTGTATCAGGCTTATTAATGAGTCAGGATCAGCAAACTATTATTGCAGCAACTGATAAAAAAATATATAGGAGTACAAACGGTGGAACAAGCTTCTCAGTTGTATATACCTGGGTAGATCCTGATTATTACACGGTATCTCCAAAATACACTACTCTGACGCAATATAATATTAACGGTGGCGAATTAGATAATAATTCGCACATATGGGTATCAGGAGGAAACGGTCCTATATTATACAGTTCAGACATTGGAGTAACGTGGTCAACAGTATTTCCTGGACAAACTATTGGTGATGATAATCGACAGATGTTTGGTGCAAGTTTTTATTCTCAAAATGAAGGCTTTTTTACATATGATAAAGGAGCCGATTCTCTAGGACTTGTATATAAAGCAACTAATGCTAATACATCAATTTCAACAACATCCTCTAATGTATATTTTCCAGATTATGACAACGGTTACTCTTTATGGACTACAAAACTAATAGAGGGTTGTGGATGTGAACCTGGATTCTTTTGGGATGAAGCTTCTCAACAATGTATTACACATACCCCAATGTGCCCAGAGGGTATGATTTATAATCCAGATAATGATCAATGTGAAGGCACAATTCCAGGATGTGAGACAGACATAGCGATAGTTATAGATGTATCAGGATCAATCAGCCTAACTGAAATGCCGGAGTATAAGAATATGCTTCGCGGTATTATAGACGGTCTAGAAATGGGCTATGATATTAATGGTAATTTAAACACTATTGCTAATAGTCTGGGAAGAATTACTTCTGGAGAAATTAGAGTAGGGCTAGTATTTTTTGCAACTGATACATCTACTCCTGTTGGTGGAGTTAGTTTAAATTATGGTCCTGCCGCATGGCAAGCAGGTGGAGCTAATAACTCTCCCGCAGGTACCGTAGCTAATCCTGGATCTCTTAAAGCTGCAATTAATAGCATGGGGATTCCACCTAGTAATATAAGTAATATTCCACCTGATAGTATAGACCCATATGGGATACCTTATACTGAGGGTATTTTATTTACAAACAGCTTTGCTGGTTTAGGCAGGGGCTATGATGTCGTATGGGGATTTAATAGTCGATCTGGGGCAAATAAAAAAATATTATTTGTAACAGATGGTTGGCCAAATTATATTAATCCTACCGCTTTATTAAGCAATTATGGAGTAACGCTCCCCCCTATAATAACATCCTTTGGTACAACTCCGGGACTTCCTGTATGCGGGGCAGACGGTACAAATGATATTAATAGCGTTATCCAAGCCACTTATCAAGAAAGAAGACTTGCTGATTACATTGCTACAATGGATTTAGCTCAGGAAATTAAGGCGGGTACAGCTAGTACAGCTACGGGAGCATCTGCTGGAGCTACAGATATAACATTAATAATTACTGGAGAAACACTAGAACAAAATGTTACTAAAGCAGCTTTTGTTGGAATAGACCCAACTGATTCAGGAACAGCATGTTATTTAGATACATCATCTATTTTCGGAGTTGGCTACGATTCAAATAAAGATAATGCTGGAATAGATGTTGCCTCCCCTATAAATGTAGGCGACTGTCCGAGTTGGAATGGTAGCTATACAACATGGGATAAATTCCCAAGCAATGCTGTTTCTGGCTTACCGGATTATTTCCAAGTAGATCTTATACCTAGCGCCTATGCTAATATAGGATCTTTTATAGCACCGTCTTTAATTTGTGCTACTACAGCTTCTGCTCTTACTTGCACAAATCCTTGTCAAATAGTACAGGACCCTACAACAGCCGTTTATTATTGCGACTGCGTATCTACTACGCCTTTTAATACTTGCTGCTATGATTTAATCAATTGCGCTGATAATACTGTTTACGCATCCGTAAATACTACTGGTCAGAGCGTTGATTTTATGGCTCAGTTTATAGGTCAATATATATTTATAGAAGGAGTTGCGGCATGTCTTTATGTAACGTTAAATAGCGGATGCACAAGCTCTACTACATTAAATGTTACTGTAGACCAAATTACCGCATATGTAGACTGCGTAAGTTGTAACGAAGTTGAGGAAGTTGACCCTTACTATAACTTATATAATTGCTCAGATCCAGGTACTGTGGTATTTCAGACTACTACGGATTTGTCATCTTATATAACAGATGGAGCAAATGAAATGACCCCTATATTAACTTTTGTAGAGTACCCTGATTTATGTTTTACTGTAGAACAAACATTTACATTCCTCCCTCAAGTTGATGTAACTGTAGATGTAGCTTATAACGATTGTCCAACCTGTTTATCTTATCTCTGCTGATTATGATTGTAATGTGCTGTTTAAAAGCAATTAATTGCGATACCGGAGCTGTAGTATGGATCAATATTGGTCCAGAAGGAGCACCATCATATATTGCATGGGATGCTGAAATTGGTAATAACTTTACCACAACTGATCCCTTACTACCAGGAACCTGGATAGTAGATTCAATCTGCTGCAGCGGCAGCTGTCCAGGTTATTTAACAAACTGTCAAGTAGGGGCAATTGTAATAGATCTTTCTTCTGTAACTTTTGGTGCAGCCGGTTGCCCTGTGGCAAGTATCCAATTACTTAATTGTCAAGACGGTACATCATTATTTGTTGACGGTATTGATTTTAGTTATGTAGGTTCTGTAATAACTATTGAAGAATATCCCGGTTGTTGGGAAGTTATAGATGCTGCGGTTGTACCTGATGAAACAGTAACATTCTTAAATGGATTTACAGATTGTACTTGCTGTTTAGGGGAAGTATATCCGCCACCGCCGCCACCTCCTCCTCCGCCACCGCCAGATCCAGAGATAGATCCAGAACCACCTGTAATAGTAGTAGTTCCTGGACCTGGAGCTGTAGCACAGGAAGTATCGGAACTTCAAGCAGCAACTACTCCTGCATCACCTAGATTATTTTATCAGGTTACACAAGGAGCATGTGATATTAAGGCTAATGTTAAGTTTGCTAATGGTTATTATAAGCTATTCTTAGGTCTTAAGAATGGATACGGTAACTGTTGCGATACGATCGACCTAGATAAACTATGGATTAAGAAAGAACAATCTGACTATTCCGTAATGAATGATCCAAATGCTTGTAGCACGCCTGCAGAGGTAACGCCAATTATTTGCCCAGAACCTAGCTAATTAAATAAAAATTTTGTAAATTATATATATGGCACTTCCATTAGAACCTACGAATACACAGAGAAGCTGTACGCCTATCTCTAGTAACTGCGTTACCTGGCAAGGTCCAGATATCTCATGTATAAACTTATGCAGAGGAGATAGTATCTCCGACGTAACATATAAGATGGCTGTACAGTTATGTACTCTTCTTGATGATTTAAAAGTATCAGGATTTGACGTAGATTGTTTCCCTCCTATTTCACCAAAACCGGAGAGTGTAAAAGACATTATTCAGTTTATCTTAGACCAGATTTGTATTTTACAGGGTAATACACCTACGCCTTCAACAACAACTAAGGCAAGTGTTGTAAGTACTGAGCTAGTTCCTGTTCCAGCATGTTTACAATTTCCTAATCCATTAGGCGATATGGTAGTTCAGCTACCCGTATACGATTTTGCTACGCTTATTGGTAATACTGTTTGTGGAATCATAGATGGTACAGTAACTATAAACAGAACCCTTTCTGTACACACTAAAGAGATTAGTTCTATATCACAAGTTGTATTTCCAGCAGGGGGATTAGTTAAATCTGTAAAAGATCAGATAATTATTCCTGAAGGCGCATGCACACTACCTGGTAGCACTAATATTCCTATAGTAGATTTTATTGAAGTATTTGAAGCAGACTTTTGTGCTTTACAAAATGCTACAGGAGACATTAATGCTATTAACTCGGCTATTAGCCAACAATGTATTAATCTTGATACTTCACCTACCTTAAGTAATCCTAAAATCTCTATGGCCGGTTTACCAGGATGGTTAGGCGCAGGAGATGTTAATACTATGGCAGCAGCCGTAAATAACCTATGGGTTACTTTATGCGATATGCGTTCTGCTTTACAAAACGTAGTTACAAATTGCTGCAACACTAGTTGTGATGCTGTTGAAATTAGGATGGATGCATCATTTGATAGCCCTAATATCGACCTTGCATTTACAGGATCAGTAGGATCTTTTGTAGACTGTTTTGCAGACGGTATGTTTGTTACTATTACAGATGCCTTTGGTTTGACTTACACTGAGCAAGTTTCAGTAATTCCTAGTCTTGGTGGATCTGTTCAAAGTATCGATTTATCATCTAGCCTACTAAACTTATATACAGACTATACCGTTAAACTAGATGTATGTGCTTCTAATGGAGATATTACATGTAACAAGTGTTTAACAGTAGGAGTAGAGAATTCTAATACTTGTCCAGCTATGAGCTACTCTATAGGATCACCTTATGATTACATAGACTTTAGCTTTACTAATGCTATTGCCGGAGGTGTAACATACATTGTAGAATGTTGGAATAGCGGTATAACTGCTGTAGTAACAACTGCTACTATTGTAAATCCATCGACAGGTACTGTAAGCGGAAGACTGGAGGGGCTTGCTGGTACAACATACCAGGTTAGAGTAAGAGTTATTATAGGCGGTCTTATCAAAGACTGTGATTATCAAACAGTAGTGGTCGACTAATAAACTAAAAATATGGCTTGCACAACTTGCGGTTCTAATACCGTATCATCAAATAAAACATGCGGTTGTAAGGATTTACCCCTTACAACTGCTGCTACTTTTACATGTCCTCCTGATATAACTTGCCCAGATCCAACTCCATGCTATGAGACTATTCAAGATACCTGTGTAAAACACAGCTCTCTATATTCTATATATCAGTTTGGTAATACGATAAATGATAATGGTTATTATCCAGCATTACCTGCAGGAGCATCTTTAGAGAATGCTTATCAGGCTATGTCTGTACAAAGTTGGGATATAGATTGTCTTCCTCCAATTAATGTTCACCCTAGTTATGTAGGCACAACTACTATTATTCTTAACTGGGAACTTACTGGAGCTGATTATTATAATGTAAGTTATGGTACAATACCGGGTATATGGACAACAACTTCTAACTTAACAACTAATAGTTATACCCTTACCTTACTTAATCCAAATACCAGTTATTATTTTATGGTAACAACCAACTGTGTTGACGATGACGCCAATTCTGATAGCGCTATTATAATCATTAAAACATTATAGTCCACGTTTGTTGGTTTAGCGTGACTAAACAAGAGAGACCCTCAGGCAAAGGCTTGGGGGTTTTTCACTATATTTGTTTAGTATTCAATGATGTATTACTTTTAAAGCTAGAATAAATTTCGTAAATTGTACTAAGGCGTATGCAGAATTTTAAAAAACCAGACCTCAATGCCCCGCGATATAGAGCCCCAAAAGTTAAGTTAATTACTAAACAGTATCTTAAAGACTTTAAAGCTAAGTATCCAGAACATAAAGACGTTGACTACGCGTTAACTAAAAAAATAGTAAAGGCTTTTAACGAAAAGCTTTGGAGAGAAACTATTGAAAATAGAGATGGTATAGAGTTACCTGAGAACCTAGGTTATTTATTTATAGGGGCTTGCCAGCAACCTACTAAGGAAAACATAGATTATGGTAAGTCAATTAAATACGGTGTTAGAGTTACTCATAAGAACTGGGATACAGATGGTTACATTAGTAAGATATTCTATAGTAACTATCAGTCTCGATATAAATTACGGGACAGGGTTCTATGGGGATTTACCGCAAACCGATATTTTAAACGAGCTGTTACTAAAGAGTTTCGAGATAACTGGAAGAAGTTTATAGTAATAGATAAGATGTTTACAGTATCAAAGCTCTTTGATAAAGCAAGTATGAAGAATCGAATAGCTAGACAGACAAAAGAAAAGTTAAAAGAATATAACGAATTTGATCTAGAAGATTAATTATGAAAACAGTAGGAGAAGCAGTATCTCGCGTTAGAAATATTATTAAGGCCGTAGACATGGATGATTTTATCACTGACCGTGTTATCTATAGCCTTATAATGAAATACGCAGGGATGTACATTAAGCGTCAAAGTAATCAGGGAACTGGAACAAAGTTCTCTAGTATGTTTAAACGTTTACCATGTATACCACTTATCGATGTTGATAAAGTAGAAGCATGCTGCGAACCTAGATCGGGTTGTACAATTAAACGTACACAAACTAGAATACCGAATGTAATGGAAGGACCTCAAGGACCATTATTACGTACTGTAACATCTATGGATGGTTTTACTGAGGCCTATCGGACAACTCCTACTTTATATAATAGTATGAGTAAAACATCTGCATTCAAGTATAACAAAAATACTTATTTCTGGCTTATGGATGATTATATATACATTCCTAATGTTGAATGGGAAGGTTTATCCGTAGAGGGGATTTTTGATGCAGGAGTTATGGGATTTAGTTGTGAAGATCCTTGTATGCAACGTCAACAAGAATTACTAGGAATACCTCCCGAACTTTTTGCAGAGATAGAACAACAGGTTGTTAACGATTTCCTTAAATCTGCTCAAATACCTCAAGATCAATTTATTTCAGATAAACAATCTATATATAGATCATGAACTATAATTACACTCTTAAATATAGAACTTTTGAATCACTACTTGAAGATGTCAAGCTTGATTTAAAAAGTTTAGTTACTGACGGAAGTATAGATCCTTCACAGTTAATTAAAGTAGCTACACGTATTAATTACGATCTTGGTCTACGTATATACATGACTAAGGAGAGACTACTTATTGTAGAGAAGGGCCGTGTACGTTTACCGGATGATTTTTATGTAATGAACTTTGCATTAGTATGCGGGGAATATACAGAAGATGTATCAATGCCGCAAGGTACTAATGTCCAACAAGTTACGCCAGAATGGAGACCGTGGGTAGAAGCTAACTATTGCTCAGATATATCATTACCGTCTCAACCTGTATGTTTAACTCAGTGCGGAACTGAATATCAGTTAGTACAAATTGTCAATAAACAGACTAGAACTTACAAGTTGTTTTCTCCAATTAGATTTAGAAACTCCCAGTTTGTAGATTGTGAATGCCCCAACTTACAGGCTAGCTGGGCAAGAGACGAAGCTTATATTAAAGATGGTTGGATTTATACCAACTTTAAAGAAGGTAAGTTATATATTAATTATCAAGGAACTCTAGAAGATGCTGACGGACATTTAATGGTTCCTGATCATCCTTATCTTAACGAGTATTATGAATACGGATTAAAGAAACGTATTCTAGAAAACTTAGTGATGGATGGTGTAAACGTAGCAGCACAAATTCAATTAGTTGCGCAAGAATATCGTGCAGCAAGAAATAATGCTCTTACCGTAGTTAATACTCCAAACTTCTCTGAGATGGAGAAAGTATGGTCTATGAACCGTAAAGCAATGTATGGTAAGTATTATGACATGTTTAAGTCATACCCTTATCCAATGAGTAACCTAAGAGTAAATAACGCTGTTTAAACATGGCTAAACAAAGAGGATCACAAGCTGGTGCTGCTAACCCAGCTCAGGCTAATACATCTGATATAACCGTAAACTCTTTTAACAAGGGTATGGTTAAAGACTATGATGTCACGTATGCTCCTGAAGGTACGTGGAATCATGCACGAAATGCTATTAATAATAGTAAGTCGGGAGATGTAGGTTTGATTGGTAATGAGCCGGCAAACGAGTTTTGTACGCAAGCCCCCTATACAGTAATTGGATCAATTCCTATTTATCAAGATTACTTTGCAATCTTTTCTACAAATGATACTGACTCGGAGATTGGGATATTCCATGAACCAAGTTGTACGTATATACCTGTAGTAAACGACCAGTGTCTAGCATTTAATAGAAACAATCTTATTATTGGAGATGCTAAATATAAATTTGACTGTACTTATGACCTTTATTGGGATGACGGATTAAACGTAAGTCGTAAACTAAATATCGGTCAGGTTGAATTAGACTCCTATCCTAATATATATAATAATGAACCTTGGCCGGGAGTACCTTATATATGTAATGAAGTACCAGCTGGTTCAAATGCCGACTGTATTATATGTGAGAACGTTATACCTCTTGCGTTAAACTGCGAAAAAATACGTTTAAATAAACGTATGCTAATTCCTTGTGTTTCAGTTAGTAAGGGTTTATCTGGCGGTCAACTACGAAATGGTTCTTATTATGCAGTAATTGCATATTCGGAAAATCAGCAAAGAGTTACGGATTATTTTTCTCCGTCTAATATCCAAGCTTTATTTTCCCCTAATACAGCGGGGAGTTCATTAAATATAAGTTTTGGTAATTTAGATACAGAGAACTTTACTGAGTTTCAGTTAGTTGTGGTACATACTACAGATCAACAAACCGTAGCATCTCAAGTAGGATTCTATAGTACCCAAACGCATTCAATAAGTTTTGATTATGTATCAGCTACATTACCTTCTATTCCATTAGAGTATATTCCGTTACGTACGCCCGGCTATGATAAATCTGAAGCTATGTACGATGTTAACGGATATCTTATTCGTGTAGCTCCCACTGAAAAGTTTGATTTTAACTACCAACCCTTTGCAAACCAGATAGAAGCAGAATGGGTTATGATAGAGCAACCTTGGGACTATTATAGAAAAGGTGGTAGTACTGTAGGATACATGCGAGATGAGGTATATGCATTTTGGATAAGATTTGTATATAACGATGGTAAGAAATCTAGCTCATATCATATTCCGGGTAGACAGGCGTTTGACTGGGAGTTAGAAAATTATAGTCCTAGCGATTTAGATAACATCGAGCGTTCTCAAGACCCTAACTACCAAACTAAAGTATGGGAAGTAATTAACACTGCTTATCCGACTAACTTACAAATACCCTTAAATAATGCTCCCGTGACTCCTGGTCAAGTAATTGCTTCAGGTAAAATGGGATATTGGGAATCAACTGAGCAGTATCCTAATAGTAATCCCGAAGTATGGGACGCCTCATCTAATCCAGGTTTGTTTACTATATCAGGTAATAACACATCGTATGATCTATGTGGTAAACAAATTAGACATCATAAGATGCCATCTGACTTTTTAAACTCGAATGGTAATCAATTTGGTGATTTATACGTTAACCAAAATACAACGCACATTCGTGTAGATGATTATTTTCTTGCAGCAAACGGAAACCTTACTCCATCTAAGCCTAAAGCAATTCGTTTACTAGGAGTTAGATTTGGAAATATAAAAGCACCTAGAGATAATAATGGAAAAATTATTCCAGGTATTGTAGGATATGAAATACTTCGTGCTTCAAGACAGGGTAACAAAACAGTTGTAGCAAAAGGCGCTATTAATAACATGCGTTCTTATAGAGAAGCTGGTGCGGCCACAACAAATTCAGGAGCTCCTTTTGGAATAGCTACTGGAGATAAAATTCTTTATCCTAATTATGTAGGTAACTATTTAGGTTATGATTTTACTCTAACAAACCTTAGTGAGCAAGCACCTTTTGTTAATGGTATTAGCCCACAAAATGACCCTGATACCTTTTTTGGATTTAATCCTAATGTACCAGCATATGAATCATCATATCTTACTTTCCATTCTCCAGATACAAATTTAGAATACCCATTCTTGTCGGTAAACGAATTAAAACTATACGGTCAGCTTGGAGATAAGTTTAATATGGAGGGTAAGTTTGAGGCCGTGCCTGGTCACCCCAAAGAAAAACTAATTACAAATAGAGCATTAGTTATAGCGGCCGTTGCTGGTTTAGGTATTGCGGCAAAGGCTGTTCGTGGTCAAAGAGTTACTAGTCAAGCTTTACCATTAAACGCTCCTATTGCATCTCCTGCTACAGCAACACAATCAGCAATTGTTGCGGGGGGTTTAACAGGTTTTGATATAGGTGCTGCATCAGCACTTCATTTATTAACTGCGGCTATAGGTGGTACTAACCCTGCTCTTAATCCCGATGAAAATGCCGCTGTAGCTGCTTACATATTAGCCCAGTCTTTAACAGCTGGTGTATCATCAGCTGGATTAGCACCGCCTTCTTTAAGTAGATCCCTAACGTACGGAGATTATCAATATGTTCCAACTGGAGTATTAGCCGGTAATTCTATTGTAACTTTTGCATACTACTGGTCACAAGGTATAGATAGTATACTTGATTTAATGTATGCTTTAGCGCCGTATAAGGATTTTGTTCTTCGTTCCGTAAGTCATCTTAATTTACATAAGATGCAACCTGGTAATATTAAAACTGCATTTCAAGGAAGCGGTAATACCCGAAGATTAATTAATGATATTAATTACCTAAAAGATCAGTTTCAGTTTATAGGAAACTATAAGGTTAATAACTTATTCCGACCTAAGTGTGTAGCAATACATTTAGGTAAAAATCTTAATGGTACAATAGTAGACAATCCTGTCTTTATGCAGGGTGCTTTTACGCCAACTGTATTTGATAACTCAGTTCAAACAGTAGGTAGCGTTATTAATAATACCCAATCTGCTAGTTTGATCAATAGAGGTATTAATCAGAATAACTTTACATCAGGTAAATTCTTTGCTAGCACATCCTGTATGTACGGAGCCCTTAAAATAAGACTTCGTAACCAATACGGTCAAATAGAATCTGCTAATCAGATTACTACAGGGTGTGTTCAAAGATTTAAAGCTTCTATAAATCAGGAGCTTACACAGGCTGAAGCAGGTCAAGTAGTAGTTATAAAATCTCCTGCAATATTTGGGGGTGACACATATGTGGGTCGTTATACTGAGAAGAATACCTTCTTCTATTTCTACGACTGGTTATATGATGTTCCTGCAGGAACAGAGATTGATTATACTCTAAAGTACATGATAACTTATCCTCGCTTCTGGGCAGACTTTACTAAGTTCTCTGCAAGCGAGTTTATGCAGAATGTTACAACAGGTATATTAGGTCTTACTTCTAATACCTTGCGACAAGCAATGCCTGCTGGAAAATATAATCTAGATATGTATGTTGGTCAATCAGATACTGGTGCAGTAGATGATCCTGGACAAGGTACTGGTTTACAAAGAGGAGTTCTTGGAGTACTAGCAGGAGGTATGTATTTATTCCAATCAGGAGTAAGAGACTTCTTTGTAGAATCTGAATACAATATTGACTTACGAGAAGAAGGAGAATTACCGGAAGAAAAGTTCTATAACCCCTATGGTTATAAAGACCTTAAAGGATTATTCGATACAAACATAATCAAGTTTGGTAATTACTTTAACTATGACATCTCTCTTGGAGTATCTCGTACAATGAACAACTATATAACTTGGGGATCTATGCAGAATAGATCTTACAATCCGTTAGTTGCCGAGACATGTTACCAGTATTATCCTTATCGAGTAATTTATTCTTTGCCAAACAATTCTGAGGATAAGAAAGATTACTGGCAGATATTCTTAGTAAATAACTACTATGACTTTGACAGTAGGGTAACAGCATTTAAGTCTATCAATAGAAATGGCGCGATTATTCTTCAAGAGAAAGCTACGCCTCTAATGTTTAATGCTGTAGATAGTCTGCAAACTACAGCAGGTACAAAAATTACAATTGGTGACGGAGGACTATTTAGTCAGCCTTTACAAACTTTAAGTAATGCTGACATAGAATTCCAACACGGTTCTTGTCAAGATAGATTATCCGTAATTAATACACCAGCCGGAGTATATTGGATGAGCGCTTCTCAAGGTAAAATCTTTACTGTAGCAGAAGGAATGCAACCTATCTCAGATATAGGAATGAAATGGTGGTTCTCTAAGTACCTACACTATTTCTTGTTAGACCAATTCCCCGACTTCCCAATTGTAGGAAATCCTGTAGTAGGTATCGGTTGCCAAGCTACATTTGATAACGAAAACCAAATTATATATTTCTCTAAAACTGACTACAAGGTTAAAGAAGAGTTTGTAAGTATGGTTACTATTCAAAAAGGAGATCAGTTCTATTACGGTAATAATCCAATCGAACTAGGAAATCCAATCTACTTTGACAACTTATCTTGGACAATAAGCTTTGACCCTAAAATTAAAGCTTGGTTATCTTTCCACGACTGGCATCCTGAATTAGGAATCTCTAACATCAAAGGTTTCCTTACTACTAAAACTGATGCTGGAATTGGTAAGATATGGAAACACTATAATAATACATCTAAGTTCTGTAACTATTACGGAATAGACTATCCATTTGAGATAGACTATATCTCAGCTACCGGTCAAACTGTAACAACTACACGAAGTGTAGAGTACTTACTAGAATGTTATATATACGATCAGGATGGTATTGACCGCTATGAAGTTCTAGACTTTAACTTTGATAAAGCTATTGTATATAACAATGAGCAAGTTTCTGGTAACTTGAGATTAAATCTTAGTCCAAAAAACAATGCTCCAGTAATTGTAAACTATCCACAGGTAGACCCAGCAACAGGTATTATAAATATCCTATTCTCTAAAGAAGAACAGAAGTATAGATTCAATCAGTTCTGGGATTTTACAAGAGACCGTGGAGAATTTCCAACAGGAGGTGTTTTAGTACAGCAACCTATTTGGAATACAGAACTTAACGGTTATATTCGTACATTAAATAGTAACAACATTAACTTGAATAAATCACCTTTTGAAAGAAAGAAGTTTAGACATTACGCTAATCACGTTGTGTTAATAAGAACTGTATCTGATAATGTAAAGATGCTTCTTAAGGTGACTAATAATAAATTGCTTAACTCTCCTCGCTAATGGCTAAAGTTTCGACCAAAGGTTACAAAAAAAATTCTAAGGATAAAGCGGAACCATCTCTTAGAATACCTTCATCTATTATCACAATGAAGGAAGATGACGGAACACCATTAAAGAAAGGACCAATACTTGGTATTGATAACTTAGGTAACCAGCAGATGATGTTACCGGGTATGGACTACCAATTTCCCGGCAACTATGTAGATGAAATACCTATGGCTAAAAGGGGAGGAACTAAAAAGGTCAAGATAGATAGTTTACCTAAGGCACAGAATGGAGAAGAGGTTACCCCTGAATATAGTTTTGTTCCACCAGACGCCGACAGGTATGGTATGAACAAATTTATACTAAAGGGCGATGATACTCAGTATGTAGATCCGGCATTGTTTCAGCAAGTACAAGATCTACAGAACAGAATCAACCCGCTTGCCCAAAGTAGTTCATCTTCTAGAAAAGAATATGAGAGAAGAGTTTTGGAAGCAATCAATAGGGTTGAACCACAAAACTACGATGTAACAACATCAGGATACATTCCTGAATCAGTAAGACAATCGGAAGACGTTAGAAGGAACGGATTAAATGGATGTATCTCAGGAGTTTGTTACACACTAAATGAAGCTGGTGAACCTGTAAGATATTATTCAAACTCGATGTTCCAGGATGCTATAAAGGCTGGTACTGAAAAAGATTGGGAACTTGATTTCGATACTAAGAATATTAGCGGAGGAGATATTGTGCAATTTACAGGAGAACGTGAAGGTCCTCATCATGGGGCTCTAGTTGTACCTAATAGTGTTGTTAACAATGAAGATGGGACAATTACTTTTGAAGCGTTTATGAATTCTGGTACAGGTCCAATGTACAGAAAGACTTATACACTTGATCCTAAAGAAGACCGAGTGGACAATTTTAGCAATGAAACTATTCAGTTGATTAAACGTAAATCTCCATCTGATTTAGATAACCTTGTTGCACAAAGAGATCAATTAAAAAATCAGATAGAAGCGGCGGATCCTTCAGCTTTTAAAAAAGGACGTGCTCGTCGCTGGAACACATATATGCCTGGCGCATTTACAGAGGTAGGCGTAGATTACAGCAGATTCGATGGACTAGACCCCGAGCGTTTAGTAGCAGGTAGTATGATGCAGAACTTAAAATTAGAAGATGCAGCACGGTTGCTAAGACAAAGTACTATATCTACTCCTAAACCAATAGACGGAATAAATATAAAATTTGATTCAAAATATGATATTGACTATGATGCCTTACGTAAAACAGGAGGCTTTGAAAATATTCTGAATCAGATTAATGATCCTGAATTCAAGATGAATTTCATGAAAGACATGAACATTACTAATAGAGAGTATAATGCTCTTGTATTAAATAGTTTTGGTCTTTATGGTCAGGAAAGCGGCTTTGGTACTAAGACTGGGGGGATCGAGGAAACAGATGTTGCTAGAAAGGCGGACTCTGTTGCAGAAGATATATGGTCTCGTGTTACCGGTAAAGGTGCATTCAGACGAGATGTTGATGAAGACTATAGTAGAGGATTAACTCAAGTTAAATTAAGAAACATTAAAGGTCAGGACAGAAGACAATATGGTATTGATAAAGAATCCGTAGAGGATGATCCTACGAAAGCATTTACGGCAGCAATGATTGTTAATGCACAAAACCTACCAGAGCTAAGGAAGCTTGCTGATAAAGGAGAGACCGATGCGCTAAATATGAGTAACTATTTAGACTTCATTCCTTATATGTATAACCAACCAAACCGATTGAGAAGAGGGGATAGAAAAACTATTGAACGAGCTTTGGCAGAAGGAGAAGATCCTGCTCAAGCGTTAGTTATTGATCCTAACTCTCCAATGGCAAATAATGAGTACGTTAAAAATGTACGTACCTATTCAGACCTACTTAAATTTATGCCGCTTGCTATAGACACGGTTCCTAAAAAATTCGGTGGACCTTTATATAAAGCACAGGATGGATTTAATTTTAGTTTTGATCCTAGTAAATCTTTTGCTGAGAACACGGAGCTCAATAAAAGAGCTCAGATCATGGGTTGGAATTCCGTTGCAGAATATGAAAAATCGGGATGGGGGCAAAACGAAGTAGCTTTAAAACAAAGAGCTTTAATCAACAATCCGCAGGTTCAGCAAATGGCTAAAACGGCTGCAGAAATGAATCCTGAATTAGCTAATGTACAAGCTAGACAGGATCAACTCTACGCTAATAAAACTAGTAACACCCAAAAAGCAGTTAACCAAGCTTACTATACATTAAGTAATCCTTTAGATGCTTTAGGTCAATATTCAAAATATGGGTATATACCTCAAGGTAATGTTGGTAACTATGGTTATAAGGATGATTCTGCTGGACCGGTATCACTTGCAAATACTACATTTAATCCTTTTGCATGGGGTAATGCAGCCTACAGATTTGCTAATGAAGTTGGTAATGCTGATTCCTGGACTACAGGAAGAGGTGCTGTAAATATGACAACAGATTTTCTAGAGGCTCTTCCATTGTTTTCTGAGGCCAGTAAAGCCGCAGAACCTGCGCTTAAATATATGGGTGAAGGATTGAATACTGCTGCAAAATACCCGGGACAGTTATATAATAATGTAGCTACGGGTAACAGCTTTATACCATATGCTTGGAAAAGTCCTGCAGTTGGGTTATCACAAGAAAAAAGTGCTGAAATGTTTAAAGGTCTTTTAAACAGTGGTAAATTAACACCTGCCGAAAATGCTTTAATAATTGAATATCAAAGTAATAGTAGACCGTTTACAGGAAGATCCACAGTTGGTGCAAATGTTTTAAATACAGAAAAGAGAGCAGCACTGAATGATATAATTAAAAAATATAACTTGGATGTTAATAGCGATGCTATATTAACAAGAAGATTTAATTTTGATCGGGGTACCCTTGGCACAGGAATAGAAAATGGTAGGATGAATTTTGGGGATAGACCTACATCTTTTAGTGCAGGAGTTGGAACTGAGGGATATTCTGGTGCTCCAGATAGACTAGTTATACCTAATAGGTATGTTAAAAATATGGGTAATAATCTTTTAGCCAATCCTTACGGAAAAGTATCTGATGAAACGTTAAGTTTTCTTGAGGGTTCTGCAAAAGACTTTGCTTTAAATGCACCTAGTTTAAATGAAGCTATTATTGGCGAAAGAGAATTAATAGGTACAGGACTAGACTTTAAGCAAATAGGTAAAGTTAAAAATGATATTGGTGGATTTGACTATGTGGTTAAACCAAAGAATATTAAAGGCGGAACAAATATTAATAGTGGTGATAAAACATTTAAGTCTGAAATAGATTGGGCTAAATGGAATCCTGAAACTCCTAATCATCCAGAACTTATTAATGAGTATAACGCTATAGAGCAGAATACAAAAATGAGCGGGGATTGGCTAAAAAGAATAGATGGTAAAAAATGGAAACCTAGTGCAGAAGCTAAAAAAATGGGTTTGGTAGAACAGGAGTATATAATGCAATCAAGTGATAGATTTAAAAAAGCATATCCTGAAGGATTCGAAACTACTTATAGAGGACAAAATACGGGTACCGAAGTTATGGGAGGTGGTGATAGAGGATATGACCCAAGAATTGTTTTTACTGGCGATAAGGATGTTGCTTTATCATACGCACAAACCCCTTTTAATGGTAAAAAACATTCTGGAGAATTATTTATGCCTGGTATCTCAGATCCGAGCCAACCTGCTTTCTATAAACTAATGTATCCTAAAACTAGTAAAAGTAAGACACTTACAGCTCGTAATGGTGACTGGCGATTTATAAAAGATGCTGAAATTGCAAAAGCTGTTAATCCCCATTTTACAAATACTCTTAGTACTGACGATCTTACCAAGTACTTAAGTAAGAGTGATTTAGACCTTATAAATATTAATGGTGTCAATGACTATATGGTCGGCTCAGATTTAAGAGACTTTGCTAAAAATTTTATTACGACAGGGAAAATATTTCCAAATACAAAAATTATAAATCAATCACCAGGTAGATATTTAAAATCAGTTATAGGTAATAACGGTATGTTTGACATGAACAACCCTAATATATATAAGACGCTGCTACCTCCAGCCCTTTTAATTGGAGCAGGAGCTATCAGTCAACAGAAAGATGGTGGAGAATTACCTAAAGCACAAAATGGCAGAGACATATCTGTGCCAGATCTAAGAAGAGTTAAGATACAGTTATTACCTAAAGCGGAGAATGGTAGTAACTTTAAACCTAGTTATGATTGGAGAAAAAGTCCTGCAGAAAATGCAGAACTCAATAGACGAGCGCAAGTTATGGGATGGAACTCTGTTGCTGATTATGAGGCATCAGGCTGGGGACAAAATGGTTATGTTAAAGTACCTGAGGTAATCCGTCAACAAAGAATTGATAAAGGGATTCCGGCAGATCAAATACCCGAGTACGAAAAGATAGAGGAGAAGAAAATTAGTCCTGAACTAAAGTCTATTATAGATAAACAAGAGGCTAGAAGTACCGCAGACAAAAATAAAGCAGCTAAAGAAAAGTATGATAGAGATATAAAAAACTTTAGACCTGCGCCTGTTAATGATCCAGCTGGTTTACCTAGTGTACCTATTATTGAAGCAGCGCTTATGGCTCCGGTGGCTCTTGGAGAAGCCGGATTAGCTGGACTTGGCGAATTAGCGTTTGGTGCAGCTGAGGCATCTCCGCTTATACAGAGTGCGATAGCTGGAGGAAGAGGTTTATTAAATGCTGCGCCTTCCTCAGTACCTTGGCTTAATGCTGGTAATGCATTAACATATGGATTTGGAGTACATGGTGCAAACGCTATAAGAACCGGAGAAGTTGCTAAACCTTGGATACATGCTAATGCTACAGGTAATCCAATGGACTACGGAAACGCCTTTGCTGAAAATTTAATGACTGCTTTAGAGGTAGCACCTTTTGTTGGACCGACTGTAAAAGGAACATCAAAAATAGTGCAATCAACTGCTTCAACTTTTGCTGATAACTATAAAATCAGAGCAGAATTAGCAAAAATTCAAAATGAAGGCTTACAAGCAGGATTAAATGATTTTGAAATTGCCTATAGACAACTTAACCAAGTAGGTATAACATCTAATCAACGTAAAGGTTATGTTCCAGGAGTTTCAGAATTTTTCCATAAGTATATAACACCTTTTGGTTATACTGGGGCAAATGAATCAAAACTTGCACAAAGTTATAAAAATATTAAAGCAGGAGGATGGGAAGAAGCATATAGACGTGGTATTGGACCAAAACCTAATACCACTTCACAAGCAATGTTAGATTATTGGTACAATAAACATGCTAAACTAAATACTAGAGATGATGCTTGGAGAATGTATTTAGGGATGCCTCAAAAACACGGTACATTTAGTTTGGCTGATACAGCACCTGTAATGCACCCTGCTTACAAACCTGGATCTTTAGCAGGAATGGATATTTATAATATCCCTAAAAATGTAGTATTTGAAACAAAACCGGTCGACCTTTTTAATAGTAATAAGAGAAAAGTAGATGGATTTAGTGAAGTAACTAGACGGATGGGTAGTATACCAGAAGAAGGTATGGGGCCTCTGGATAAACCAATATTTCTAGATCGTGATATGGTGGTTATGGGAGGATACAATAAAGTATTAACTAAAGATGGATTACAATATAATGATATATGGGATTTAGATCCGACAATTAACTTTGAAACTCTAGTACCAGGCCGCGTTAAAAAAATGATGCCTGGAAAATGGAAAGAAAAACTTTTTTATAAAGACGTTCCTATATCAAGTGCCGCATATCATCCTAGTCATACATCTAGCGGCTATATTAATCAGCCAATGCAGGTTACTGTACCTAGACAAGTTACAATTCCAACAAGTAAGTTTTTTGGAAAACCTTTTATGCTTCACGGTAATCTAGATTATACATCAGCAGATTATACTAATGATTTATTAAAAACACTTCAAGCGGAACTGCAGGAAATTGCCCCTTTTGGTTCAGCCTCTCCATCAATTGGACGTGACTATAGAAAAGCTCTTGACTTAGAACAAAAGATAGAGTTATTAAAAAGTGGTCAATACCCTAAGTATAAAAAAGGAGGTAAGTTACCTAAAGCACAGGACGGAACCTTTGACTACTATAATGCAGCAGCAAAACTTAATACTGAGAAAAACAGAATAGCTGGTATGAGAAATCAGATTATTCCTATTGCTATTAGTCACGATGCTACTTCAGATAATAGACCTTTTCATGTACGCCTTCCTGAAGGTCAACCCTATTGTACAACAAGAGCATGTGAAGCAGAACGTGAAGCGGGTTTTCCTATAAAACAAGTAGCCTCAGGGTATAAACTTATGAATGAGGCAACTCCGGAAAATGGATGGTATCCTACATCATATGATAAGTTACTTCCTGGAGATATGGCACAGGTTGTAAGAAATAGCGGATTTGGTCATACAATGTTATCTACAGGTAATGTGTCTAATATGCCAGAGGGTTGGAGAGGAGATGCTGATCCAAACCAGAAAGGATTTTATTGGGATAACGGATCAGGCCAGGACTTTCAATTTGCTAGTCCTAAGTCGGAAAATCAATTAGCTGGGTGGATGAATAATGTAAAGAGGATGAACTACTATACCTATAAAGGTAATCTTCCTCAGTATGAAAAAGAATATCAGCAAGCTATACAAAACTACTTGCATGATACTTCAGAAGGGGATAATGGACCTATGGTACCTATTGATGCAATACCTTATAAAAAACAGGGTGGTGCTGTAAAGAGAGTAAAGATAAACGGCTTACCTAAGAATTGGAAAAGCCAGTAAAAATCAGTATCTTATAACTATAATGCTTATCTTAGCACATTATGAATAAAATGATCAATCGATATAAGTCTAAGGAAGGGGGTACAATGATACCTATGCGTTTCCAAACAGGCGGAAGTAATTTATTCTTAACCATGCCTAACGGAGGGAACGTTGGCCCTATGGGGTCATCTCCTATGGGACTTCCTGAATACAGAACGGGAGCAAACTACGGTTATCCGTTTATGCAAGAAGGCGGCGGCGCAGATATGGACGGCGATGATCAAAGCTTTTACAGCGGCCGTATGAATACTTTTATTCAAAAGATTCGTGATGCTGCTGAGAAAAATCTTGAGACTGCTATTATGGAGCAAGACCAACAACAGCCTATGGCAGCATATGGTATGAGTATGGGTAGCGATCCTATGAATTCATATGATCCGGGAAACTTAGGGATATTTGCTAAGACTGCTGACTTCATGAAGAATGCGGGTCAAGGAGCTCTATCTGGTTATATACAGCGCATGGGAGCTTTGGGTCCTAATGACTATTACTATAAGGAGAAAAACATCTATAAAGATAAAAGTAAGGGAGCACCATTAGGTACACAAACTTTTACCGATGCTGATGGCAATCAATCTAGTATCTCTCCAGAAGAAGCTTACAATAGAGCTAACTATGCTTTATATACTAAAAAACATGGAGGAGGATTATTAAGAGCTAAGGATGGTTTAACAGGTGTGTTTGCAGGAGTTATGGATCCAGAGTTATACAGAAGAGCTTTGGAGATGGGTCATGAGAGCATAGAAGATTATCAAAAGTCTGGCTGGGGATATGGAAAGAAACATCCACAGTATAAAGCACCTAGCTATCCAAGTCGTGTACGTATTAATGATCCACGTACTATTAACGCTACATCAGGTAATCCTATTAACCCGAATGTAGATTTAAAAAGTGGAGATTACCATACTGGCGTAATCGGAGATATTGCAAGAGCTGCTAGAGAGTACGGTGTTGATCCTCAGGAGTTAATAGCAATGGGTCTTCAGGAAACAAACTTAGGAAAGACTGATCCAAACTATGGTCATGTTTTAAATTATCAGGATCCTGCAAATAGAGGTGCTGCTTATGATATGGCTTTTGCTAAAACACAAAAAAATAAACTTGCTGATGAAAAAGGATATTCAAATGACGAGGTCCGTAGAATTCAAACTTATAATGGGTTAGGTACAGTATATCCTTGGACAGAATTAGACTACCACGGATTTCCCATGAAAAGTATTTATGGAGTACCTTTAACTAATGCTGGAATCAACATGGTTGAAAATCCACTTTACGGAAAACGTATCATGGATTTACGAGACAATGTTTTAAAGAATCCTAAGAATGCTGAGTACAATCAATTTTTAGATAAGTACAATAGAGACTTGGCTAACGAAGAAGCTGTTTCCCAACAGCAACTAGGTATGTATGATATATTTAATACATTCGGTCCTCAATATGGTAACCAGTTTAGAGATATGCTACAGGGTGCTTATAATGATTCTATTAATAATTCATTAAATTCTGAATACATATACCCTGATGGAGATTTAAACCTAGGATACTCTGTACCTAATTTAGATAATACAAGACAAAGAAATGCTTTAGATAGATTTAATCAAGGTATAGGATATGAGCAAATCCCTTATAGAAACGGGGGAGCCCTAAAAAAGTTTACTGGGGATGAAGATGGCAGTACTACAGGAGATAACTATTGGAGCGCTGATGAAAAAGCATATTTAGATGCTCTACCTAAAGCCCAACGCGATGCTATTATATCTAAAGGAGATAAAGGACGAGAAGCTTACACAGCTTACAGAACAGCTAATGATAAACCTAAAGCATCGCAACAATCTACTACGGCTAATAACACAGGTAATAATACAGCTAATAATACGACAACACAACAAAAAACTGTTACAAATGGACCTGAAGTAATAGGTGGGAACGGAGATCCAAATATGCTTTATAATGGTCATAACTCAAGTAATGAGAATACAACAGTAATTAACGGAGTACGATATGCTGTAGATCCTGTCACAAGGGAGGTTCTAGGATATAATCCCCAATCTTCAGCAAGAACTCAGAATTATGACAATTACAATCCTTATGGTGCATATAATCCATATGGTGAATATGGAAGAATGAGAGGTAGAAACTTAGGAGTCATATCTAAAAATAGACTTACTCCAGAGTTTAGAGAAAACATGTTAGCTGGTAGCTACGATAATCCGCAACTACTTGGGGTATCAGAGATTAAAACTCGTAGGGCTATGGATCCTGGTAACAGAGTTAAGTCTATTACTTACAGCTATGGTCAACCGATACCAGGAGGACGTACAACTATAAATAAATCTCAGCCAAATAGTTCTACACAGACTAACAGCGGTTCTAGTAGTACTACGCCTGGAAATGCTAATAATCCTACGCCTGGAAGTTCTAGTAGTACTACGCCTAATACTTCGGTTAATCCATCAGTTAGTACGCTTACGCCAGAACAAAAAATACAGCAGGCTATGGACTTTACATTCCGTCCAGGTCAAGGTCCTTATAGTACTCCAATAGATTTTCCAGGACTAGAAAAACCAAAAGTAGGACCTTGGGCAGATTACGGTGATGATCAACCTGTTCCTAATGTACCAGGGGCTATACCTAATGTTCCTACAGTAACAAATAATAATACTGGTTACACTCCTCCAGCTTTTGATATGAATAGATCTTTTGGTCAGATATCTAATAATGAGCTGAACTATTTTAGTACAGAGGGGGACATGAGTAATCCAGATTGGAGATCTCAAAGAATAGATAATTACGGATCAACACAATACGGTAGTGCTAAACAGGTTGGAGATAAATGGAATAATATTAAAGGTAAACCTGTTAATGATGATAATGATATTGGTAGGAAAGGATTAACTAAGGATCAAGTTGCTAAAGAGTACGATAAAGTACCAGCACCATTAAAAGATATTGCTATGGACCATTTGTTTAATGCAAGTTCTGATCCTAGAATATTTACATTAGCTGCTGCAGGAGCTATTGAAATGAACGATAGTTTAATGTATAAAGATAATCCTAAACTACTTGAGGATGCATGGGCTAAGAATATTGATCTTATAAACCAGCAATATAAAGATGATCCGCAAGCATTTACATCTGCTGTAAATGACTATAGAAAAATTATCTATAGAAAGTCAAGACAAAAAGGTAAAGATCAATATGGTAACGATATAGATACAAAAAGTACTACTGGTCAGCCAGGTCTTCAATATAATGCATGGGAGGGAAGAACAAGTAATACAGGAGACTATCTAGATCGTACTTACTTTAATCCAGCTAATGGTTATACAGCTCCACAATACTTTAAGAAACATGGCGGAGCATTAAATAAGTTTATTAGAAGGTACGATGATGGTGGACCACTTAGCGTAAGAGATATGTCTGTCGCAGATATGCCTACGACTGATGAGATTAGTATGGACGAAATTAATCAGATACTTGGTGAAGATGCATTCAAGCCTTTTGAAATGACAGATGCCGATAGAATCAGAGCTGTTGATAAAGGTACTGAATATGAGCAGTTAGAACCAGGAGATCTTGAAGGAATAGCTCCAGCATTCGATGTAACAACAAAAAGAAAAAAGAAGCGTATCGGTAATCCAGAAAAAGATCTTGCCGCTATTAATCTTGCTACTAAATTTTTTAAGGGTAGGGACGCAGCATATGCTGAAACGGAATTACGTAATCGTAGCCAAGCATCTCAAGTATTTAATCCTATAAGAAGTACGGAAGGAAACTACGACATCTTATCTGGGGATTTCCGCAGAGGCAAAAGAGCAGCTGATGGTAATGATGCATTCCATTCCGGATTCGGTACTTATGCTCAAATGGGAGGTAACATGCTACAGAATTTAAAAGAAGGAGATGAAGTATATTTGACAGAGGATCAAATAAACGATATTTTAAAAAGAGGTGGTAAACTTTCATATCTATAAATATGTACGGTAACAATAATAACATTAGAACGGGGAATCAAATAGCCCCGTCATATATTCCAAACACGCTTGGTAAAAAACCACTTAAAGTTCGTGATTCGTTAAGTGCTGTACCAAGAGAGGTTGCTAACCTAGAAGCAGAGGGAGGAGAAACAGTTCTTATTCCTAATAAACAGGGTGGGCCTGCTCATTACCATATTAAAGGTAAACGTCACTTCGAAGGAGGCGTAGCTTTAGCTGTTCCTGCTGAGTCTTTTATTTTCAGTGATACTAAATCAATGAGAATTAAAGACCCTGTGTTATTAGCAGAGTTTGGATTAGCAGAAAGAAAAGGAGGATATACCCCAGCAGAGATTGCAAAGAAGTACGACTTAAATACTTACCGTAAGATTTTAGCGGACCCTAATTCGGATGCGTTACAAGTTAATACAGCAGAGATGGTGATTGCTAACTATAACGTTAAGTTAGGTAAGTTAGCTATGATTCAAGAATCAATGAAAGGATTTCCGGGAGGAATAGCTACAGCATCAATGCCTTACATGGCTAAATATAATCTGGAGCCTGATATGTTTTTACCACGGGATATGAATCCACAACCTGAAGGAGCTCCTCAAGCCGGACAAGAAGAAATGATGGAAATGCAACAAGGAGCTATGGAAAACCAACAAGCAGAAATGATGCCGCCACAAATGCCTATGGGTAAACACGGAGGACAGTTGAGCCATCTAAGACAATATGCACCCGGTGGAACAACAGGAGAACTTGATCCTAATCAAATTGCATATAGTCCTAGAATGCAAAGAAAAATGCAACGTAGAGCTCGAAGAAATGCTGAACGCGAATATTACAACAGATACTATTCACAGCTATTAGAGCAAATACGAAACGAGCCTGAATACCCTGTATATGATAAAGCTCCTAGACCAGACGCAAGTACTGGTATATATCTTCGTAAAGACGCAAATGGTAATACTTACTATGAAGACGGTAGAGGTGTTCGTATAGATAACCTTACAACTATGTCAAGTAATAGTAATCCTGACAATTACGTATTGCAAGAAGGAGAAAAGATTGTAACTAAAAACGGTAAGCGATATATTGTAAAGAAAGTTACTAAACCTGCCGTAGCTGATGGAACAAAGATTAAATCTAAAACTGATGCAACGGCAAAAGGAGATATCTATGAAGAAGGTGGTAAGTATTACCAAGTTCAAGAGTACGATGTAACTAAACCTATTGCTTCAACTAAGTCTGGTAAAACTAACTATACAGGAAACCTTGATGAGGATAAAGTAAAAGCTAAGGCAATTCTTGAAAAATTACAGAAAGAAGGTGGGGCTGAATATCATAAAAGCACCTGGAAAATAGGTAATGATACCTATAAACCAGGGTGGCATATTAAAGAGGATGCTCGCAACAAAATGACTACTGCTGAAAAAGAATTTCTAACTAAATTTTTGTCTTATGGTGCAGAAGATAATGTATTAGGTGTACCTGGGGAACAGGAATACCAAGTTGCTTTACAGTCTTCTGGAAATACAGGTTTCTTTGGTTATACCGATCCTAAGTTTTACGAGTACCGTTTCTGGAAAGCTCGTAATCCAAATGGTACTACAGAAGAATGGGAAGCACTTCCAGAAACAGCTGAAGGGGATGCACCTAGTAAAACAAAGAATAGAAAGAACATGTTCTACTCTTTGGGTATGGATATAGAGGATCCACATATTAAAGCTAATATTAGTAATCCAGATAAACTATATGATCCAGCCTTTGTTAAAGGCAACAAGAGGGTTAAGACAGCCAGAGAGATTAAGGACAAAGATGGTAACATTGTAAGCAATCTTAACTATGTGGACGCCGTAGAAAATTTCTTTAATCCTGGTGAATTCCGCCCAGGATTAAGCGATGATAAAAAGTTAGGATTAGAGCATGCCGATGCATTTACATTTGATAGAAAAGTAAATCCTCTTGAGCCTACTGTAGAAGAAACAGAAAGACTTCTAGACGAGGATATAAAAAAATACTCGCCTACATATCAGAAAGGACGACCTACTCCTGACTTTATACAGGATCGCATCTTAGAAGGTAATGCTATGAGAAATATGTATAATATCAATAGATATTATCCATCTCTTCAGTCATATGAGCCGATGCTGCCTGAGCCTGTTCCTTATAACCCTGAACAAGAAATTCAAGCCAACAACGCTTTACTTACAGAAGCATCCGATGCTTTTAGAGGTACATCTGGATCTTCACAAGCATTAGGAGCTAAGATTGCGGGAGCGTCAGGAAGTTTAGCGGATAATGTTGCTAAGATCATGGGACGATATAATAATCTTAATGTTGGTACAGCTAATGAGTTTGCTTATAAGCAATCCGATATTATGAACGATGCTCAGAAGTTTAATGCTGGTCAAATGATGGCTTATGTAGATAAAGTTAATACTACTAACCAAAACTACGATAATGCTAAACGTGAAGCTCGTGATGCATATGCTCAAGCTGAAGCTAATAGAATTACTAACAGAGCTAAAGCACAAGTACTTAATACAATGTATCCTGAGTATGGAATCAATCCAGCAGCAGGTGGAGAACTATTCTTTGCTCCAAGTAGAGAAATAGTAGCTAACGAGAATGCAATGCTTGCTCATAACGATGCTCAACAATTTGCTGAATTCCTAAGAGAGAATCCTGACTTAGCACAAAACTATGCTGGAGCCTTAGCAAACGTTTGGACAAAAGGTAAAAGTACTGCAGGTATGGGAAATCCTATGGATGCTGCTTTCTATAATGCTTATAGTGGAATGATGCCAGGTATGGCGGAAACACCTCCTGGAAACAATCCTAACTACTACATGGAAGAAGGAGGGAGTATTCCTTTTAACTACATAGTTGGTTTACTATAATAAATTTAAACTTAAAAGGTTTATTAAACTTTAAAGATTTTTTCGTATTTTTACAATAAGATATGGCTACCTACATACAAGGAATAACAGATTACATCCCGAAGCTCCAGCCTTTTCAGCCGGACTTTAACTTCTTTCAAAAAGCCCTAGAGACTAAGCAAGGACAGTATGATGCTGGTTACGCTAAAATTAGCTCAACATATGGTCAACTACTTAATTCTCAATTACTTAGAGAACCTAATAAAGAAAGAAGAAACGAATTCTTTACAGGGATTGATAACGAAATTAAACGTCTATCAGGCGTAGATTTATCTTTACCTGAGAATGTGAATCAGGCAAGTAAGTTATTTCAGCCGCTTATTGATAATGATTATTTTAGAGCTGACTTGTCCTATACTAAAATGTACGGGAATGCAAAAAAGAAAAGTAAAGGTCTTAGAGATAATCCTAATCCTAAAGACGACGTTAAGTGGTGGGCAGAAGGAGATACAGCTTTAGATCTTCAAGCAGAGGATTTTTCTAAGTCTAGTGATGATGAGTCACTTAGATTTTCTTCGCCGAGATATGTACCAAAAATAGATGTAACAGAAAAGCTTTTTAAGTTTGCTAAAGATAACGATATTAATCCGGAGACTCTATCTCAAACGGGACGATATAACATTATATATGCAAATGGACAAGCAGCTATCCCTAAATTACAAGATGTATTTGGAGCGGTTGTATCAGGAGATTCTCGTATTAAAGACATGTATGCTACTCAAGCTTATGTAGATCGTAAGAATGCTATAAAGACTAATGCGGAAAAATTTGGTGGAGATGAGATAGCAGCAGAAAAAGATTACTTAAGAGGTAAAGTAGATGAAATAAATAACTACTATAGACAAAAAAGCGTAGACACAAGTAAGTCTGCAGATAACGCTAAGACTACTAAAAAGGTACTAGAGAATAAAATTCGTACAGAGGGTGTTGATCCTGATTTAGATAAAGATCTTATTGCATTATATCAAAATAGTATTGCGGACGAACAAGTAATGTCTGCAGTAGAGGAAACAAATAAAGAAGCCTTATCGCAAGCAGATGTTATAAGTTTTGATGATACTGATATGGAAAGTTTACGTTATAGAGTAGACAATGCCATGAGCTACTTCTTAATGGATAACATGGTTAATCAAACGGCCATATCTTATGCAAACGCTAAGATGAAGATCTTAAAGTTTGAGGCAGATCCGTATGCAGTTAACGCCCAAGAACATGCTTTCCGTGTATCAGAAATGGCTACTAAGTTTGGTTATGATAAGCTCCTAAAAGAAATGGACATTGCTTTAGAGATGTTAAAAGCAAACGGTGGAGTATTAGGGGGGAAAGCACCATTTACTCAAAGTGAGTTTTCGGGATATACATCATGGCAAGATTTTATGGGCGGAGGTCAGGTAACAGGGGATGTTGCTGTAATGGAGAAAAACTCTTCTGCTCAAAATTCTGTAACGCAAACTGGTAAAGCCGGTACGGCAATGAATGCTAATGAGTATGTTAAGCTACAAAATAGTAGAATAGATGCGGCTAAGACAGAAGAAGAAAAAACTATGATCCGTCAGCAGGTTACTGAAGACTTAGGTTTATATAATGAAGTAGTAGAAAAAGGATATACATATACCGAAGATGCTCCGACTGATTGGGGACGAGCTCTCAAAGGTTTAATTAAGTTTGGTTTAGGAGCTGAAGCTATAGGAGCAGGTGTTGCTGGAGAAATTTCTAGTTTTGGTTTAGCTACGCCTGTAGCAGTTGCAGCTGCTGTAGGGGGTGCCGGTTTAGCCTATTCTGGTAGTGACGACATATACCAAGGTTTAGCAGGAGATAGAACAATAGCGGTACCTGATAAAGTTAAATCTAAGTCAGGACTCGTTAGACAAACAAGTGATGGTAAATTTCAATTAGTAGATTTTGAAAATTCAATAGGTATAACAGATCCTAATAGTGGAGATTACTGGCAGAAAGTAAATGACCGTATTGTTGCAAGAACATCAACTATAGCTACTACAGATAAAAATAATCCAGCAGTAAATAACACTCTTACTTTTATTGCTGAGAACAATCAGAAAATACAGACTGCAAATAAGGTTCTTTCTGAGATGCAGGAAATTACTGTAGAGAATCATAAGAAGTTAATTCCTGCTTTAGCAAATGAGTCAGGAGTTGATATTTATAATTCTGGACAATTGTTTACTGCAGATTTATCAAGAAGAAAAACACAAGAGGAATACGTAGCTGATTTTATTAGAGCTTATAAGGATGATGAGAAATATTATCCTAAGACTAAACAAGGTGGTTATCAAAGATCTCAAACATATGAAATATCAGAAGAAGAACGACTTGCTGATATGCGAGAAGATGCTATAGATAATTACGAGGATCTTACAGATGCATACGAGACTCTTTCTAAAAATCCTGATGCAAGTGTAGGTATTACTACATTTAATGCTAATATAATGAAAAATGCCGGAGGAGTTAACAAGTTAGCCGGTACTGCTCTTAGTGCGCCATTTGATCCAGTCTATTATGATGAGCTACCTTTTAAGGATGCAATGTCTTTATTTAGAGTAGACATGGGACCGGCAGCAATGTCTGAGCAATTTAGAAATCAAAAGGGCGCTAAGTTTATGTATGGTAATGGACAGAATATTACCAAAGATGATTACGAGGATACCGATAATAGTGCAACTGCCGCAGCATCAATGTATTTTGCTATGCAAGCCGCATCTTTAAACTATGGTGGAAAAACAAATCAAAATACGGCTCGTCCTACAGGAGAATGGACCTACTATAGTATAGCAGCAAATGATCCTAACAAAGTAGCAGCAACATTTACATTTAATCCAGAGTTTGTTCAAGCTAATGCTGGAAAAGATGGAGCACCTGGAATTACAGCAGAGTTAGCAGCAAGAATGTCAAAAGGTGAAATACCACAAGTAACATTCTTTATTGATTCTGATAAAGCAAAATCTGCTCCGTTTACAAGTATGGAAACTACAATGGAGGAGTTTTTATTTGAACGAGGTAAGTTAGAACTTAACTATCCTGATGGTGGTAATGTTAAATTCTCTAGAGATGCTTTAGGTGGAATTAGTATAGACGGTTCTATTCCTTCAATTAATGCTAAAGGAGAAGTTACATATACTCCTGTTTTTGGTACTGTATATAATGAAGACATTAATGCTGTGTATAATACCTGGAAAGGATCAATGTCTAATATAGATCAAGTGAATAAACAACAGAAAGCAGCACTTTCTAGTTCGAGTACAAATAAAATAAAAGATCCTAGCTATTTCCAACCTCAACCTGAACAATAATGAGATTTGCTTCCGACGTACAACCAAGTGTTCAACAAGATCCTATTGATAGATATCTAGGTGCTTTAGCTAGTACTAAAGCTTATCTGGATCAGAATCTACCAAGGCTTGATGCGGGTATTAATCAGATATTAGGATCCTCTACAGGTAAAATGATCCCTAACGGAATACCGCAAAACTTAGGAGCTAATGCTTATAACCCATATAAAAACGGTTACGCAAATTTTAATCAGTCTCCCCCTAATAAATCATCTGGTACTTCTGACTACGTTAATCAAATTATTGCTAATAACTATAGACCAGGAGCATATCCTAAAGTTCAAGGTCTTGAGCAGTCAAAAGTTTGGGGAATAGAAAGTGGTACTGGTAAACAGTTTAACTTTGATAGATACTATTCTCATGGTAAGTTTAAAGAACTAGGGTGGAATCCATATATAGATAATGAAGCATACTATAATGCTAACAGTACTTGGGTAGATGATTTTAAAAGAGCTGCTGGTCAATGGTGGGGTCTTGCCGGTATAGGTCTAACTCAGACAGCTGGTAACTGGGATGATTTATTTTCGTTAAATTCAAGTGGAGATACTAAAGCTGCTAGAGAGATGTCAAAGGCAATGGGAATTGCAGCATCTACTAGAGGAGGTATAGGAGGATTTGTAACTAATCAATTTGCAAACTCTGCATATACATTTGGAGTTATTGGAGAAATTGTAGCAGAAGAAGTAGCACTATGGGGAGCAACTGCTCTTACTGAAGGAGCCTTAGGTGAGGTAGCATTAATGCGCACAGCAAAAAATTTAGATAGGCTTAAAGATGCTGGTAATGCTGCAGATAAAACCGCAGATGTTATTAGAGAAGGTAAAACTGTTGAGGACGTTGGTGAAGCATTAGGTACAGCAACTAATTCACTAAATGATATTAATGGAGCACGAAAGTTTTGGAACGGTATAGGTAATTTTATAAACCCGTTTGATGATCTTACACAAACAGTAAAGAACTTACGAACTGGAGAGAATGGGTTTGATAAGATGACTGACTTTGCTAAAACCTCAAAAACATTTGGAGCATTCTACAGGGATGTTCGTATGATGAATACAGCTTTAGCAGAATCACGATTAGAGGGAGGAATGGTTCAGAATGAAACTTTTGATAAGTTAGTTCAAGATCATATTGGTAGAACAGGTCAGGCTCCAATTGGAGATGATCTTAACAGAATAATGTCTCAAGCTAAATTAGCAGGAGTTAATACAACATTAGCTAACGTACCAGCAATATTCTTTTCTAACAAAATTGTATTTGAAAAAGCATTAGGCGGATTCAAACCATTTAAAGAACTTACAAAAGGTGGTCTTGGTACAATGGTAGAAAACGTTGTTAAGAAAACCGGTAAAGATAGATATGCAGGATTTATAGATACGGCTAATCCTAGAAACTGGTTTACTAAAAAATATGTTAAACATACAATTAATCAGTTTAAGCCAGCAAACCTAGCTAAGAACGGAATGCGTTATATGGCAGCAAACTTATCAGAAGGTTTGCAAGAGTCATATCAAGAGTCTATCTCTAAGGCTATGACCGATTACTATGTTAATACATACATTAGCCCAGAGATAGCAGGTACAGCTTACTATAAACAAATGTTATCTGAAGGATTTGGATCACAATTAAGTGGTCAAGGAGCTGAAACATTCTTATCAGGTTTCTTAATGGGAGGTTTGGTACAAGGGCCACAATCCCTTCTTACTCAAGCTGCTCCCCAATTAGGTAAAGATCTTTATAACAAATATAAAAATCCTCAAGAATATTCTAAACAGAAAGAGGAAAGAGCGGCAGAAAGAGCTAAGATTACAAATTTCATGAACGTTCTTGCTTCTGATCCCAATAAAGTATTCGATTCAATAAGCGCTAATATTAAAGCGCAAAAAGACTTTTCAGAAATAATGGATCGTGCTGAAGAAAATGGAGATAAAAAAGAACATGGTGATGCTGTACAAGATTCAATATTTACTAACGTACAAACTCTTTTAGATAAAGGTTATATTGATTTATTTACAAATCAGATTGAAGATTATCAAAAATTAAATGACAATGAGCTAGCTGAAGCATTTGGCTATACTACTCAGTCAGGTGCTAAAGATGAATTTAATAAAGATCTAAGAGGTAGACTAGATTCTATCTTAAAGAAAACAAATGATATTAAGGCTCGTCACGAAAAGTATTCTAGTATTAAAAATCCATTTGCCTATGATTCAGATGACTTTGTAGAAAGACTGGATTACTTTGGATTTGAAGAAGCTAGAAAACAAGCTATATATAATGAGTATACATACGACAGAGCGCAAAGTCGTATGGCATCCTTGCTGGAAGCTGTAGCTGCTGACCCTGTTTTAGCAAAAGCTAAAGCTGGAAGAATAACAAGTATTTTTAACGAGTTTCAATTAGATGCAGAACTTGAAACATTAAAGGATGAGATTAAAATCTACGCCGAAGGTGATGCTAAACAAAAAGAAATCTCAGCTAAAAAACAAAGACAATACGACTCTTTATTAAAAATAAAGAATAGTATGAGCAATCACGGTATTGAGGTAGAGCGTGCTCGCAAAGCTGCGGTCAGCCCTGAGAAAACCGATGAAATTAAAAAGGATGTCATTACAAATGAAAGTATTGGCGTAGGCTCAACAGTTAGTTACCAACCTAGATCTGGATTACCTATTTCTGGTAAAGTAATTAAAAAGACAAATACCAAAGTAACTATTCAATACACTGATAAGAACGGCGAGGTAAAAACTAAAGTTGTTAGTATCAATGCTAAAAGCTTAAAGGGAATTGGAACTAGTGGTCAGCAGTTAGAAATAGACTTTGATGGATCAGATCCTGCATCTCGTAATGTAGATTACTTTAAGAAAGAACTTAAAGCTGATTTAGAAGAATACTTAAAAGTATTAGCTGAGAATTCAGAAGATGGAGGACAGCCTATTCTGTCTACAGATATAGATAGAATATTTTCTTATCTAGAGGACTATCTAGAATTAGGAGTAGATGCTAGAGCAGCAAGTATGAACGTTAACTTACTTAACGATCCTATGTACTTCTCTGAGGCAGCTAAAAAATTCAGTGCTGCTGCTAAAGCCGCTCAAGAAATTGCGGCTAAGAAACTACAAGAAGCTTGGGATGTATACGAAGCTCGTATGCAAACTAATCAATTACTTCGCGATATCTACGAAAAATTCAATGTCTTCTTCATGCCGGAAGAGATTGATAAATTAATTAAAGGAGAAAGTATACCATCTGTATTTATTGACGCTGGTACTAAGAAACCAATAGAAACAAATAGCCTTAAGTATAAAGAGATATTAGAATTCTTAGAACTATTTGAGGAGGCTAACGGGTTTACTTTAGCAGGTAAAGAAATATCTGAAGAAGGTGCTGAGTCTTTCCAAAGACCATATGACTTTACAGAAAAGGATGATACTAGAACATATAAAGACTTTGTAAAAGCTTTAGGATTAGATCCTAAACTTAAGAGTCAGATGGTTTCTACAAAAGATTTACTGAATTATATAATCAAAAATAAGTTTAGTAAACCGGGAGCTAAAGCTTTAGCTAGAAGATTAATGACTACCGTCAAAGATTCTGATCAGATAGAAATTAGTTCTACCTCTTCTCAAGCATTTACTTACTCTAAAACTGCAGGTATTACTATAGATTTAAGATACTCTTCAAAAGACTACGGTCAAATGCAAGTTTCTTTAGAATACTCTGTCCTAAATCCAATGCTTCAGAAGATTGTAGAAGAAGGATTGCTTGACGATAAGTTTACTAAGGCTACCACAAATCTTATGGATGCCGTAAGAGAATACTACGAAGCAAATAGAGATTCTATAAAAGATCCGAATCTAAATGCAATGTTTAAATTCATGCTTTCTAGTCCACAGGCATTCTTATCCGAGGCTTTGACTAATACTGTTGCTCAAACAGAACTAGAAGCTATACCGTATAAGAATACAAATAAGAATCTATGGGAGGAAGTATTAGATGCATTTAGAGAGTTCTTAGCTAAACTCTTAGGGTTCTCTCAAAGTTCTAGTAATACAGCTTTGACTGAGGCAATAGGTATTATATCTAATAAAGTAGAAAACAGACCTATTATAGGAAGCACTGAAGATACAGGTATTACTCCAACTGATACAAGCGCTGCAGCAATTACTGTAGATACACCGTTTAATGATATGCCAAGAGATCTGCAGACTATGTTACGTGCAGAACTTAAAATCTTTAACCAGGAACAAATATCTAATAACAAACCTATTATTCCTGATTCAGAAATTACCCGATTCATTAAACAAAACGATAGAGCTAAAAAACTTATTGATAACTACAATAAACGAAACGGTCTTACAGGCACACCTACTAGTACACCTGCAACAGAGCCTACAGCTTTCACAGTTACCGTAGATGGTTACAACATCAATACTTACGAAGATGGAAATATCGATGTAACTAAAGATGGAGAAGTAATAGCAGTTGGACTAGCTAACGAAGCTGAGGCAATGGCTGCTATCGAACAGCATAAGAAAGAACAAAGACCTGTATTTAAAATTAAACAGAAATTCAAAGGTCTACTTATATACACAACTCTTGCTAGTAGTGTAGATGATCTAGATAGCATTAAGGAAGGAGTCATCAATGGGGAAACTTTATTAGCTGAGGCTTTAGCTGATAATGGACAAAGCATTGAAGGTACTACTATAGATGCAGTAATGTATAAGCTTTTTGTAAAAGACAAAGCTCTTGCAGAAAAAGTATACGATGATGCGTTAGCTAAAATGGAGGCTGCGGTTAATGCCGGAGATACTGTAGTAACAACTATAGGACGATTTGCTCAGAAGGCTGATATGGTACTTATCCACACTAACGATAACGTAATTGTTGATAAAGCTGGTAAAGATGCTGTATCTAGAGTTAGAGCTTACGAAAGCGCAGCTAAGAAAACAAAGGTTAAAAGCAATATCCAGATCTTAGAGATTGACTCTCCTATTATAGACGTACTTACAGGAAAAGCTAAGGCTACATCTCTTAAAGAGAAGTACAAAGGCAAGGTAAAAGAAAGTATCGAGAATGCTAAATCTATGGAGGAGCTTGATGATATTAACAGAGAAACAACTTCTTTAATTCTTGAAGATGAGAACCTTACAGCTGAAGAGTTTAAGGAACTTATGAATAAAAAAATGCAGGAATTATCATCAAAAATTCCTACCTTTGAAGAAGTAGAGAAGAACGATTTAGTAGTAATGAAAGATAGAAAACAGTACGGTCGAAGCGGCATTGTACAAGTTCTTGGAAAGAATACTACTAACGGCACGGTTAAAGTAAAACGACTTAATTCAAATGAAGCTATGACTTTATCAAAGGAAGAATTCGAAAATGGTGCCGAGTACATGTATCGCGCAGGTACTGAGAAACTTGAACAAACTGTTACAATAACTGCTGACGAAAAACAAAACTCCAACTCTAATATGGAAAGCGCAGGAGACATTAATAATGTTGACGCTATCAGAGAAGATATGGAAAAGGCGAAGAACTCTTCTGCCGAAGATATAGATGATGAATTTACTAACTCATTTGGCTGCGAATAATGATTAACTGTACCCTAAGTAACAAACAATTAAGGATCCTTCGTACTAAAATTGCGAAGGATCTTTTGACTTATGTAGATAACAACGAAAACTTTGATCTTAAAGATTATCTATCTAAAATCTACAATCAAGTTAACGATGCTACAAAGAACCAGAACTTAGCTTTGGACTATGCTAGAGTATCTCTTCCTTTTATCAAACAGCTTTTAGGAGTAGACAATACTCTTGAGAACTTACCTGAGCAAGGATTAAATATTGCTGAGCTGTACAAAACAACTAGATTAGCTGGAGACGATAAGAATGGTTTTCAAGTCGTAGTAGACTACTTAGGTGTTACTATTAATCCCGCTAAGAATCTTGGTGAGGTAAAAAAAGATCTTGAAAAAGAAGAAGATCAAGAAAAAGCAGCTAAGAAAAATGTCGATAATCGCGTAGTTCCTACTATCTATAAAGAGACAAGAAAGCCTTATGATCCTGTATCAACTAGTATGCAGGAAGTTTTATCTGGTAAACCGGAATCGGTAAGAGATCCTAGAATGAAAATATACAGTGACATTACCAAAATGATACTGGATAAAATTCCACTTGGTGGAGCAAAGGACTTTGAAGGAATTGAATATCCAGGAGTAAACGGGGGGATCTTTGTTAAGATGATGCGATACAATAGAATCGCAGTTAATGATACCTTTCCTCATGTAAAAGAGGTTATCGAATCAGGTGTAGACCAAGACTATATAATTGAAGACTATAACTTTGCTTTTGTTTATGTACTAACCGATAAAGACGGCAATGAACTTCGCTTTAACGATAAGGGAGAAGTTACCAAAAGTGGAACTTTAGTTTATTACAATACTCGATTTCTACCAAAGAGAGGATCGAATAAGTTATTTGATGTAGACAATGTTACTAATACCCAAAAACCTATAGAGGTTGCTAAAAATTTAGGTATTTCTATTGAGGAAGCAACAGAATTTTTAAGAAGTGGCTTCGAGGAATTAGCAAAGGCTTACGATTATATTAGATTAAAAGATGGTAATAGTATAATGTATTCTATTACCGGCGGAAGCAAAGGTGCTATTGTGGATAATAACCGCAAGATGGTTCCGTTTCAAACTAGAATTTTTAGAAACGAGCCCCTAAGCTTTGCCTTTTATGCTAAAGACAAACTAAAACCTGGAGATTTCTCAGGGGTATATGTAACCGGTGCACAATCTAACTACCCGGTATTAATAGCTCCTAGAAGTATATCTGATTCGCTTGCAACAGACTTGGTAGAAATGTTAACGAAATCCGTTAATAAATCTGATGGTCAGCCGCTAAGTAATAAAGAGAAAGTTGACATACTTTCTACATACATACTTAACTCTGTTAAAGATATACAGTATGGTGTAGATAAAAGCAATGGGGCAATATACATAAAGCTAGAGGGACAACCTTTAAAGCTTTCATCGCCAGAAGCAGCTGATACATTAAAGAACGTTTTCCTAAAACAACCTAGTGGATTTGATAGAAAAAACATTATAGCATTACCGCTAGCTAATAGCAACAAAAATGTTACAGTCTTTTCTAGAAATCCTAATGGTACATTTAGCACAGAGTCTGTTCCGTACATGACGTACTTGGAGCAGAATATGGACATGAACGTAGAGTTAGACGAAGACGGACTACTTAAACGTTATAACCCATACTTTAATCTTATGATTAACCTTGACAGTATGGGCAAGGTATTATTAGATAATGGTAATGTAGACGAAAAAGAAGAGACTAATAATGAAAAGGTAGCTAGACTTAGAGCGGAGGAACAAATAGAAATTCTTAAGAAAATACCTAACATAGATAGTTATAAAGTAAAAGGTAAGATTGATAGCAATCTTATGCCTGAAGATATTAAAAAAATATATCAGGAAATTTATGATAGATATGATGCTGTTATCACGCCTATACTAAGAGATCAGATAGAACTTGAGATAATGGAAACTCTTTCTAAGGTTCAAGATGTAGCAGCATTTACCGGGGCTAGAGATCTAACTCCAAAGGAACAAACCGAACAAGATAGAATTATAGCAGAGATTACAAAGAAGTATTTAGGAAGTTCTAAAAAAATAGCTAAGCCCGTAACTAATACTACAGAAAACAAACCAGAAGAGTTTGTTAATCATTCTGGAGGAGCATATGGCGGAGATACTCTTTGGGATATTATAGGAAGAAGATTTGGTGTAGTAGAACACAGACATTATAGAGAAGCAAGTAATAGGAATCTATCTAAAAAACTTAGAGACTTTGGTGTATCAGCAACTGTCCTTACAAAGGAACAGATGGATACAGCCAGACAAGAGATAAAAGACTTAATTAATAAAGATTACCCAGATACCGTAGAAGGAAACTTACAGGTAAGAAACTACTACCAAGTTGCTAATGCGGATTCTGTATTTGCAGTTGCTCCAATTCTTAGAGTACATAAGGATACAAGAGGAACAGTAGTTAAAAAAATAAAGGCTGTAACGGGAGGAACGAATACAGCCGTGCAATTAGCTATAGCATTAAACAAACCTGTTTACATTTGGGATGCTGGTAGCAAAAGTTATGAAGGCACAGGAAGATGGTATACTTATGATTATTCTGTAGAACAATTTGTGCCAACAGATACACCTACTCTTACTAAAAACTTTGCCGGCGTAGGTACAAGAGATGTCGAAGACTATGACGTTAAAGATAGATTTGATCAATGGGGACCAAGATTTCAGTATGTAGGAAAAGACATAGAGCTTGAGGCAATACAAGCAATTACCGATGTATATGAAAAAACTTTTGGTAGCAAACCCGAAGTAGATCCATTTGTAAAAGCGGATGCTTTACCACCTATCGAACAAAATTTTGAAGATGGTGAGGGCGGTAGAACTATGCAGCCTCAGTTTAAAGGTAAGTCTGCAATGGACTTAATTATATCTGGAGATAGAACTAGAACTACTAGAGCAAATACAGATATTACAAGAATGCTCAAAGACTATAATCTACCAAGTATTACTGCTCTTAAGGGTATGATTGTTAGAATGGTCGACAGAAACGGTAGACAAGTATATGCAAGAATAACAGACGTCTCTAGATTTAATAAAACATACCAGCTTGACACGTGGCAGAAGGAGGGATGGGACGAGGCTACAACAGATAAGCTTTTAGGTAAGTACCCATACGCTATAGAATTTGAGGTAGTTAAAGATCCTGGTCAAAAAACTGCTACAGAAGTTAAAACTGTATCGGAAGACTATGGTGTTGTACAAGCTGAAACTAATCCTACGGAAAGCGAAAAGCAAGCAGACATTGATTTAATTAAGCCACATATACAAAGACAGGCCTTTAAAGAAAATGTAGGTAAGTATGCTAATGAAATGTTCCATTACTCTTTAAGATGGGGTAGAAAAAACTATAACTTCTTTGTATTAAAAGATGGAAAGTATGTTAAATCTACAATAGCTGACGAGGGATCTCAACTATATTCTAAAGATAGAAATGGTAATTACGTTAAATCAAATAGAAAAGATAAGGCTGCTTATAACAACGGATTAATTAATCCATTAGATATTGATTCTTTTGCAGGAAAAGGAGATATGTATGGCTATGATCTAGTAGATCAGAACGGAGATCCTCTTCCATCGATTTCAGAATTACAACCGATTATAGATAAAATTGAATCTGCTCTCGGTATAAGCATGAGAAATTACGACTCTGTCATAGGTAATATTTATTTACCTGGAGAGTATGTATATCCACATAAGGATACTTCTGAAAGTAAATCAGCAAGAAAGTATCCTGTTATTGTATACAGTATTGGTAACGATGCTGGATTAGGTATAGTGGATAATAACGAAGGTAAGATGACTTTTGCTAACGAGTATGATGCAAAATGGTTACCAGCTGGTGAAAAATTAAAAGGTTATACAAATGAGGTATTAACAAAGCACGGTAGTATCTATACTTTCGGTATGGGCGGTAAGGGTAGATTTGAATTAACTCATAGTACGCCGATTAATTCTAAGAAAGATACTCCTCAATCTCCGATAACATTACCAAACGGAAAAGTAGTAACTAACTATACTATTACTCTTACTTTTAGAAGAGCTGCAGACCTAGCAGAAGGTATGGCAGATTCTCCTACAACGTCTGATAAAGTTAGCGCAGTAGAAAAGAAAGCTGCAGAAGTTGTACAGAAAGTAGAACCGCAACAGATATTCCGTAGAGGAAGATCAAGTGCAGATAGTAATATATTAGATAACTTGATGAACGATGACGACTTCATCGATAAAAACGGTAAGAACAAATTAGGTATTCAAGGTAATATTAAAGCAACTAGAGAACAGATTGCTTTAGCTAAAACCTGGTACGAGAATAGCCCGCTTAGCAAACACATACCATTTAAGGTAATGTTCAATGCTATCAATACTGCTACTAAAAACGGTATTGCTCGTTGGGATGTAAACGGTATTACACTGTTTAAAGGATCGGATTACTCTGATCTATACCACGAAGCATGGCACGGCTTTACACAGATGTTCTTGACTAAAGAAGAAAGAGATAAACTATATAACGAAGCACGATTAAACAAAGGATCGTTTGTAGCATTTGACGGAAGTACTGTAACATTTGGAGCAGCTACTGATGAACAAATAGAAGAATACTTGGCGGAGGACTTCCGCGAGTATATGCTTGGTAAAGGAAAGAAAGTATTAGACAAGACCCCGGTTAAGAAGAACATCTTCCAAAAGATATTTGAATTCTTAAAGGCATTGTTCGGTAAGACTAATGCTGATGACGTTATTACTAATGGTAACAATAACAGCTATACCAACGAGCTATACGAGAAACTAAGAGTAGGAGATCTAAACCAGTTTACATTTAACCAGGCTAATAGAGTATTTACTACTTTGAATAAGGTAGTAACTACAACTACTCCTAAAGATAATACTACCCCAGCTAAACTAGGATACGAAGCCTCAGCATTAATTGGATCTACAGTAGATGCATTATTTGTTGAAGCTATCGCTAAGTTAAATGGCGGTAAGACACACGTATTTACTACAGCGGCTATACGTACAGTAAAAGGACGTACCACAGTATATAAGTACGTATTACAAGAACTAACTAAGCAGTTAGAGAACGTGTATCTAGACAAACTCGACATGGAGGCTAAAGGACTAGATACACAAGATATAAACTATGAACTAGATACTCTATCCTATGCGGTAAAACACTTCGGTAAGCCCGATGAGGTTCTTAAACCAACAGGGGTAATGAAGTACCACATGGAGACTAGTAAGTTTATGGAGTTTGACGATCGACAAATAGTAGAGCTGAATAAGATCGATGATAGTAAACTAACTATCAAGAACGAGTTCGAATCTAAATCGGGTAACGAAATGTCGGGTAAAGAGAAAGCCTCTCCTATCCTTCTATATACTATCCGTGGTTTATATGCTTACGATACTGACGGTAGCGTCAAGACTAACAGATTAGGTTTCCCTAAACTGATGGACCCTAATGCTGCATGGAACCGTATATATAATATTACAGACGGAGCTAGAAACATCCAAGATGTTTATAACAGATTGTCTGAGGCAGCGGTAGACTACCCTGCTATTGCGCAATTCCTTGAGAAGGTAGGACCTCCTACTAATATGGAGACTAGCTCTCAACAGTTATGGACAGATATTACAAATGTCCTTACTATGAAGCGTATCCCTCTTATGGCAGTACGCGCTACTTTCTCTTCAGAGTTAGTAGAAGCTGTAGATCCTGAGACCGGAGAAGTTTTAATGGAGGGTAACAAACCTATCAAAGAAACAGTAACTACGTTTAAGGTTACTCCTACAAGAGCAGGTGGTGAATACAGCAAGGTTGGTGCTAAATGGGATAACTACTTTGCAGTAGCCGCACCTAATCAATATATTACTGTAGGCGCAGATAATGTTAATACATTAAATATCCAGGCTGTTGCGGAAAACTTTGACCGTACTTTATCTATAAACAAGTTAGATACTGTATTTGAATTTATGGAAGCTATAGGTATGCCGTTGGAGAATAACTCTACCGTACGTAAAGCTTTAGCAAATAAAAATAACCCGACATTCAAAGCTATATACGATTTACATACGACTATATTATACGGTATCTATCCTTATAATAATATGTATGCCGGAGCAAATCCGATTGTAATAAAAAAGCCTAGCGACTTAGTTAAGGAATACAAGGTTAACATAGATGACTTTAAGGTAGCTAATAAGCTTAGCGGTATCTCAATTAAGTATAATACTATACAGAACTTCCACCTTACTTGGTCTGATGACTTCTCTGATACTACTGTATCTAACGCTGAGGGAGAAAACCAATACGAGAAGTCTCTACGCGGTACGTTAATGAACCAGATAGATAGTATTAATACTGCTGATACTATAACCGAACTTACACAAGAAGGCGTTAGTAATGCGGAAGACTTAAGTATGAATCATCTTGCTAAGTCACGTAATCCTTTTATGAAGACTTCAAAGTTCATGAGAAGATTATTTGACGAGAACGGAAAGAAGATTGTATACGAATCAGCATGGGGAGATAGAGTAAGATCTCAGATCGAGCTTCTAAACATGTCTGGTACTTCTGTAGAAATAACTAACGTTAGAGGCCTTATAAATGAAAGTGGTATTGCCTCAGCTAATGCTGATGAGACTACTAAGATCTTACAAGACTTTTACATGATGATGTTATACGGCGTATCAGAAGCTACACGTCATGCTGATAAGTCTACTACATACTTATTTAGATTAGTTGCTACTGATCCAAAAGATGAAAAAGGTAAAGTACTAAAGCACTTAATTGACCTTTCATCATTTACACAGAGATCAAATCCTGATGCGCCGTCTGCAGGTAGAATAGAATTTACCAAAGATCTAGTTAAACATTTATGTGCTGAGTACGAACGTATTCAGAAACTTAAAGACGGAGATCCTGCAGGAGTAGCTGTAGTAGGTGATAAAACTTATGCCGAGAAAGGATCAGAGTTTGTAATCTTTGACAAGATACTAGATACTGATACTAAGACTAAGATAAAGAAAGCTAGAACATCATCTTTATCAGAACCTGTTCTTACCGCAGAAGACCTTTACAAATATCTTAATGATCCTAAAAGGGTAGATCTAAAAAATTCTATTGAGCAACAAATAGGAACTTACCTAACAAGCCAAGTAAAAGAATTTGAGGAGTCGTTAACTGAAATGGGATTCTATAACAATCCGCAGTTATATAGTCAAGTTTTAAATAAGATGGGAGTTAGAAACCCAGAAAGTATTACAGAAGAACGTAGAAGCCAGTTATTAAAAGACATGGCTGAGGCTTATGTAGCAAATGCTTGGTCACAAAATCTTGAAGTTACTTTATTATTTTACGGAGACCCTGCATTATATCCTGGCGAAGCTGACTTCTTTAAACGTAATGCTGGTCTAGGTGCTACAGGAACAATTCCTCGTACTGATATTTACATGCAACAGTATGTAAATGCTAAACTTGCAGCTAATAGCGAAGCAGCAAGACTTGGATTTAAACCGAAGAAGTTTGGTAAGACTATGACGTCTGCTGTAATGGAAGATGCTAAAACTCAATCGGTATATTACGATGAGTATTTAAAAGAGGCAATAGAGTTTGAGACAGAGCGTCTTACAAAACTTAAGGCTTCAGAAGAGCAGATCGAAAAAACTGTAAAAGCTATAACAAAACGATTTGGCGAGTATAAGAAAATGACAGAGGGCGATGGTCAAGGTTGGATAAACTTTGATGCATACCGTGCATTACTTATGTCACTAAACAAATGGACTAATACACAAGAATCCATTTATAATAAAATTGTTAATAGAGAAGAAGTTACTGAAGATATTCTTCAATTCTTCCCTGTTAAAAAGATGCAGTACTGGGGACCTCTTAAGACAGATGGTCTTCCTGTGTACGGTTTCCACAAGTTCTCTTTGATGCCTCTTATTCCTAACATTATTCAAGGTAAGAACTTGCAGAGTCTTCAGTCAAAAATGTTAGAGCAGGGAATCGACTATGCTTTATTAAAGTCTGGTTCTAAGATTAACACTCTTACTAAAGACGGTGCTGTTGACAAGTTCTATAAGAATTCTAAGAGTAATACCGATAAGACCTTAGCAATCGAAGAAGAGGGCTTTGAGTTTACTCCTAACGAAATCTTTATGGATTACTTTAAAGATCAGTTAGAGGTACACGATCACTTTAATAACAAAGTTACTTTCTCTACTCAGCTTCGTAAACTTATCGAAGACGGTTTAATGGAGAACGGGGTTCCGACAGACTGGAAACCTTTTGACTTCTCGGATCCTTGGCAAAGAATACAAGCTTGGGAAGCGGCTTCAGATAGTGAGAAGATGTCATCTAAAAACTACAAGAAGTTAATAAGATATGAGGCTAACCTTGAGGCATTAGTTCAACTTAAGAAAGATAAACTTGTAAAAGAGATTGGTTCTGATATGAAGAGCCTTCTTGATTTTGTTAAAAAAGAACTTACAAGACAAGAGTTATCAGATCATGAGATTAACTTTATAGACTACGACGGTATTACCAAAGAGCCTAAACAAAGTTTAGACTTATCATTGTCTGCAGATAAAATAGAAAAGCTTTTAGTTTCTGTTGTACAGAAGCGCTTGATTAACCAGAAGATTACTGGAGAAACATTAGTACAAGTATCTGGTGTAGGATTTGAAAACGCTAATAACAATATGCGTAATGCTACCGAAGAGGAAATTAAAAAGTATGGTACAAATGCAGGTTTACCTTTCTATCGTAAGAAGCCTGATGGATCTACCTCAGCAATGAAAGTTAAGATTGCACTTCAAGGCGGATTCAAAAAGTTATTGTACCATCCTGATGTAACATCATTAGCTTCTAAAAATAACATTACTCCGCTTCAAGCTCTTAATACATTACTTAAAGATGAGAACTGGTTAGATAAACCAATTAACCCTAATCAAGAAATATACGCCAAAGCATTTGCTAAACTGGATAGTACTAAAGGAGATTCTAAATTATTTATACTTAGATCAGAACTAACTCCAGAATTATTAAATGAGCTTACTCCTGATACTAAGGGTGGTCAACGTGTTAAAGGTGGCGAGTACTACGGAATTAAAATTCTTGGAGACTACTATTCTCATAACACGGTTAAGTCTAAAGACGGAGAAAATCTAGATATTATAGTTGTAGATAAAGTAGAAGACGCTGAAAATCAGTATCAAGAATATCTAAAGGGCGGTGCTAAAAACTTTACAGGAGTTTCTGAAGTAGAACCTGTAGATAAAAATAGATTGTTCATAACAATGGTAGCTGCACGTATTCCTGTGCAAGGTCTTAACTCTATGGAGTTCATGGAGGTATTTGAATTCTTACCAGAAGAAGCAGGTAACATTGTAATTCTTCCAGCAGAGATCGTAGCTAAGTCAGGTGGTGACTTTGACATCGATAAGATGTTTACTATGATGCCTAACATTTCAGCTAAGTATAAAAAGATTTCTGATAAGAGTATCAAAGCTATTAGCGAGCAATTTGGTAGTGATGTAACACGAGAAGAAATAGAAGATCTAGAAGAGAAGTATGCTGACCTAGATAATGAAGAAGCATTTACTGATGATGAGATGAAGATTTTAAACTTAGTAGATGTTTTATCAGAGGAAGAGGTTACTGTTAAACTAGATAAGAATAGAAAATCAGTTAAAGGTATTGAGAATGCTTTAATTAAAGATACGATAGGAATTCTTTCGATGCCTGAAAACAGAATCAAACTGATTACCCCTAATGGTATTGACATCCTTAAAGGTATTGCTGAGGACATGGCTTATATAGATAGAGGTGAAGAACCTGGAACTAGTAAGTCGCCAACAGAAATATTTGAACTAGGTCGTAACTTATACAAACACCAGTCTAATAGTATTGGTAAAGCTGTACTCGGTATCATTGCTGTAGCAAACACGTTTAATACTTTGTTTGCACGCACAGGATTAATTATGAGCAGCGATCGTATCATCACTTATAAGAAAGATGGTACTCCTGTATATGCCGATCAAAACCTATACTTGCCTCATAATTCTATTGACGGTAACATATCTTTATCTTCTGCTTATTCTACCGACTTAAGTAACCGTGTAGCTGATATCATTAACCAAATGATTAACGGAGCGGTAGACGTTGCAAAGGATGCATGGATCTTTGATATACAAGGTAACAAAGAGGTTATACCTTCATTGTTATTCCTGATCCAAGCAGGCGTACCGATTGACCAAGCAGTCTATTTTGTATCACAGCCTATTATTAAAGACTTCTTAGGTAAGCAACGTTTACTTAAGAGTAAGTTTGCTGTACCTATTGGTCAGGAGGATGTAGGATTATTCCACAGAATAGAAGCTCGTAACCAAATTCTATTTAACGTAGAAAATGGATTTACACAAGATCCTAAAAAATACTTGAGTAGTCAGGTATTCGGAGATACAAATGTTTTCGATAAGGCCCTTGTATGGAATCTTTTGGAAGAATTTGCTCCTAACCTAGAAGATTATTCAAAAGAAGATCTTAAGAAAAATCTAAAGAAAAAAGAAGGAGAAGGTTACAACGAATTGGACAGAGCAGTATTTACTCAGTTCATCATGATCCAAGAGATGGCTGGTCAGATTACACAGCTTACACAGGGTCTTAAATTTGATAACGATAAGACAAGTACATTGCTCGATGCTCGCATGAAGATAGAGAAAATGAGTACTCTTACAAACGGTATTAGTGCAGAATCAATTAGAAGAATTGCAGAAGAATCACCTATCAGTGCATTTAAAATCCAAGACTTTATAATCGAGCGATACCATAATTTATTCCCATTACGCGATAGTGAAGAAGTAAATAACTTTGTTCAAGATCTATTCCGTAGACAAGGGGATGGTAAAAACAAATCATTTGCAATTAAAAAAGCAACTGGTATGGATGACGAGACTTTACAAAGAACATTGAGAAATGATCTTATGAGTTTCCTATTCCAAAGATCATACTATAAATTTAATTCTAATACCAACACGTATCAAGGTAAAGATGTAGAGGTTGAGATAGAAGAGTTAAAGAATTTAAAGGCTGCAGCTAGAGTAAAAGAAGGTAAACTGTATATAGATAAAAAACAGATTAACAGTTTGTTTAGCACAAAGCAGTATAGTAAACAAAGCGCCTGGCAGTTTGCTGCTCCGGTAGATAATATAATCTTTGACATGTACGATCCCGTAACAGGTAAACAATTATTTACCAAGTTCGTATTTGAAAGAGAAGTATTAAGAAGCTATCCTGAGAATTCTAAAGAGAATATCAGCAAGACAAAAGACTATGCGAAATATGTTGAGCAGTATAAGGCACAGCCTGATGAAAAGTATACAGCTGAATATAAAGCTTACGAGTCTGTACTTAGAGATAAAGCATTAGGTAACTTAAATCTTCACGGTTATTTATTCTACGGAGATAAAGCATATGGTCGTCAGATCATGCAGCTTAAAGAAAGTAATCCTAGCTTATTTGAAAAGTATTCAGTACTTGCAAACTTAGAAGCTGTAACCAAACCTTACACAACTACTACTCTTACTAATTTAAAGTTTGCTAATACTCTGTATACAGAAGATGATCTAAACATCTACCATAACAACTTACAGGATCTAGCTAACCCTAGCGTTATTAAGTCAGAAGATCCTGTGGAGAATGCAAGAATATCAGAGCTATTCCAAAAGTTTGGTTTGTTCTCTTTATTGCAGTCAGGTACAGATACAAGAAGTACTTTCTCTATGATTCGTGCAGTACCGACAGAAATGTCTATGGCTCTATTTGAAAAACCATATAAGCAGTTTACAGAAGAGTTAAAGTATGATGAGATTGAAAGTTTATTACGCGATTATCAAAATACATTTGTTACAAGCCAGTATGCAAGAAGTAACTATCTAAGTAAGAAAATTAAAAACTGGGCTACTAACCCATTACTTAAAGGTGCTGTTGATGCTAATGGTAATATTCCAGATAATGTAATTTACAATCTGGATCCAGAAGCTCTTCAAAAAGCTATGGAAGCTGCTGCTGAAGCAGAGAAAGCTGCTGAAGAACAAGAGGCTAGAAATGTAATGATAAAAGGTATACCTGTTAACTTAACACAGCTTGGTATATCATTTACACCAAACGATCAGCAAGTAGAAGCTCTTAACAATATTGCGGAATTTATCAGCAAAGGTTACGATATGACTACTGATGATGTTACTAATAACATGTATACTCTTATGGGATATGCTGGTACTGGTAAAACAAGTATCACTAAAATCTTACTGGAATACCTAAGAAAAAGAAATATTACTTACAGTGTTACAGCTACTACACATAAAGCTAAAGGAGTATTGTCTAAAGCTATTGGTATGCGTACCAAAACTATTCATAAGTCTTTAGCCTTAGCACCTAAAATAGATCCTACAAGAGTTAGCTTAAAGGACCTAGAGCTAAATGTTGTTGCCTCTGGTGAATTTCCTACAGATGTTTTAATCATCGATGAGTCATCTTTCATTGGACCTGATCTATTTAATTTCATAAAACGAAGAGCTGAGAAGAACCAACAGCAGGTAATTTTTATTGGTGACCCAGCACAGCTTAAGCCTGTAGCCAAAGAGAAAAGAAATAGAGTTGTATTAAATAAAGAAAACTCTCCTGTATTTAGAGAGGTATCTAATAAATCTGAACTTACTCAAGTTGAACGTCAGGCTGGAGATAATCCTTTGGGTCCAATCTTAGATTCTATTCGTAACAACATGAAGGAATCGTTGCCAACATTCGGCTACAAGTCTAAAGTTATTGGTAATGAAGGAATAGTATTTACGTCGTCATCTAGAGAATTTGCTAAGGATGTTGTAAAAGCTTTCCAATCAGAGGAGTTTAGAAATAACAGAAACTTTGTTAGAGCTATAACCTATGAGAACAGTCGAGTTGAAAAGCTTAACACTGCTATACGTAGAGGACTTGGTTACACTGAGCCTTATGTGGTAGGAGAAATCATGATGGGTTACAGTAACTATAAAAAACAAATGGGTACTGATGATTACGCTATTAATAATTCAGTAGACTACATTATAACAAATATTGAATACGTTCCAAGCAGAAATGTTGGAGAAAAAGCATTAAAAGAATCTGGCCTAAACTTACAACCAATGGTGATGTCAGGATATAATATTACTCTTCAGGATATATCCGATTCTAAGATTGAACCTGTTGAAGTATTTATGTTAGACAATAACAATAGCGAAGAACAGTTTAGAGAACTAGGCCGCCAAAGTGAAGCACTAGCAGCACTTGGTGAAAAGAGTACTAAATTGTTTAAGCACTGGTATAGATTTATGGAATCATTTGCTCTAAACAAAAATATAGTAGCAGATGAGATTGATCCAGAAACAGGAGAACCAAGAGTTGTTGTACTTAAAACTCTTGACTACGGTTATGCTCATACTATTCACAAGTCACAAGGTTCTACGTATACAAACATATTTGTAGACTTAGATAATATTAATGTATCTCAAGACATAGAGGAAAGAAATCAAATGAAGTATGTTGCTCTTTCCAGAGCTACGAATATTGCCTATGCTCTTACAGAAAATGCAGAAGGAGATGCACCTCAGATTGACTTTAACGGAGACTTCGTTAATAAAACAATAGTACCATCTGAAACTGATAAACTATATAAGACAGAGGCAGACATACAAACCTCTAAGCTTATGACTATCTTACAAGACAACAGTACCGGAGTTAGAACATTTAAATATACGTTGGATGCTAAATCTGGTACAGCTGGTAAAGGAGTTCTTACTGAAGAGACTGCTAGAATGATTAGACAAGATTATCCAAATGCTTTAATGGTATTCAATGACTTCACAGACCTGAAAGGAAATACTGCTGGAACAAACAGCGTATGGAGAGCATTAGGTTCTAACGGTATCGGAATTTCTACTAAGGTGGGACCTTCTCCAACTAAGGTAGGATCAGATAAAATTAATATGTCTGAGGCATTGACTGATGAAACTCTAGATGATAACAAGAAGTTAATTGACAAAGAAATTAAAGCTATCAAAGAAAAGCTTGCTGAGCCAGGTCCTCAAAAGTATCTAGTATTCGATGACTTTGGTTATGGTCAATACATGATCGGGTATGTAGAGAATGCTCCAACGATCAGCAGACCTACTTTAAAAGGATCTGCCCCACAAACATTCTTGTATCTATCAGAACAATTATATCGTAACTTTGGATACATTAATCCTCATTACTTATTACTTCCTCAAGGAAGAGCTGTTGTCCAAGAAGGTCAGCCTATTACAGATGATGAGATTATTGAACAAAATAAAAAATGTTAAACTAAGTAAAGATGAGCGTTTGTCCATTACCAAATTCACTAAACGAATTAACCGAATATGCTAAGCAGATAGGCTTAGGTCCAAGAGCTTCTACGGAAGTTCTTCGGGCTTTTATGCAGAAGAATAGAAATCTTCCTATGGGAGCAGAACCTATTGTTCCGACTAACGAAGAGTTCAAAGCTTTAATGGATAATATGGACGTATGGAATACTGAGGGCAGACAAGTAATTATGCCCGATCTATACGCAGGTTTTGGAGATAACATGAATGCTTTTCCAGAGTATAGTGTTTTAGTAAATCCTATAAAACTTGATGCACAATCTCAAGCTAATTTAAAAGCAGCTGCTACGGTAACTGTATTAGCACAAAAACTTAGTAGTAACTTAGGTGTACCTTACCAGTTTATAACCCCGGCAGAAGCTGCAGAATTGACAAAAAATGTCAATACTTGGAAGGGACAATCAGCATTCTTCTTCGGAGGAGTTGTGTACATGATACCAGAATTAGTCACAGAGAAGTCTGTGCTACACGAATTTGCTCACCCCCTTATACGTGCTATAAGAATCAGCAATCCTACTTTGTTTACTAAACTAACAAATGAACTTAAGAATAGTCCAAACGGTACAAGACTGCTAGCTGAAGCTAGAGAAGAGTATTCTGATTTAACAGCAGACGATCCTATTATTTTAGAAGAGGCTTTAGTAAAATCATTAACTGCTCAGGCTGTAGATAAAACTGATTCAGCATTTAATAAATTCATTAAGAATTTCTTATTTGCATTACGTCAGATACTAAGAAAGGTATTCGGCGATATGCCACAAAAAGTTAAAGTAGAAAACCTAGATCAGAATACTACACTTGCTGAGCTAGGAGACATGTTAATATTAGAACAGTTCGACATAAATCTAGAGGGTGTTAGCCAAGAAGATGTAGCCGCTTATATTAATGATGTTAATGAATATGTAAAAGCATTACAAGACTTTAACAAGAACGATCTGCAGCAAAGCACAAACCTTTTCTTTGAGATGGTTAAAAAACAAATCAATCTTTTAGAAAAGAATAAGGACTACGACGGGATGAAAAAGATCCTAAAGGATGCATTCGACAGACCTGACCTAGAACAACTCTTTGCTAACTTAGCACCTTACCAAGATATATCTTCTTTCCTTACTAACGAAATGAGTAAGTTAAAAAGAGATGCAGAGTTTGCAAGAAAACATACAGAGGCTTTTGTAAATAGTTTGATCCGCACTAAGTACATGATAAACCGTTTAAACAAAGAGCTTGTTCGTTTAGTAAAGGATCCTAACTCTAAATCAAACGTAGCAACTGTATTCTATTATAACAACATCATCAATTACTGGGAGAATTTCCTAGATGATTTTCAAAAGAAGCTTACGGATGTTGAGAACGGCGTTGATTCAAGCAATCCTATATTTGAATTAATGGGATCTATTGCCAGCGAAATATCAATTGCCCGAACTAATACTAGTAAAATTTATTTTGCAGGAACATCTGAGATTATCAAAGAGACTCTTGGACCAATGCAAGAAAGAATCGATCAGAGATTTAAAGATCTGATGGATGACTTAAAGAAAAGAGGAGCATCTCAAGAGATAATGGAGTTACGTCAAAAAGATTATTGGGGATTATCAGGAGATAACCTTAGAACTTTCTTGTCGTTAAAACAAAGAGTAGAGGCCGGAGAAAACCTATCAGGTTCTGAGAATGAAGTATACGAAAGACTTAGAGATATAAGCTATAAGGAAGGAGCATACTTAACTGAACAGAAAATAGAATTTTTAATGCTAGGTCGTTTAGGAGACGCTCATGCTCTTAACTCTTTCCTAGAAGGTTTTATATATAACCAAGACCCTGTAGTATTTGGATTTGCAACATTTGTCAAGAACAGAATGACCGATGTATTCACAACTGCTCAGCAAAAGGGTAATGCATTTTTAACTAATGTAAAGCCATTACTAGAGGCAGCAGGCTATAACCAATCTAACCCTGCAGAGTTTGGTAGGAGAGCTACGTTCTTAGACAAGAAGGGAGGTACAAATAAAGATACCGGAGTATTTGAAGGAAAGGAAGTACATACTCTCCTTAATCCATTCAAAGGTTATAGAGCTGACGTTGCTAAAATGCGAGACGAGATTCGTGCTGCAGAAATAGTAGCAGCACAGACAGGTAATACTGATGAAGTACTAGCACTTAAGTTAAAGAAACAAAAGTTTGAAAGAGAGTACTTCCATACAGATTTTACAAAAGAATATTACGAACGTTACGAAGTTTTCCGAAAAGGAGATAACGATATTATAGGTGCTAAGGCTGAGATGGCAAGACAAGAAATACTTGCTAAGATTCAGAATCTTACTACAGGTATGGGTAACCAAACCACATTAGAAAGACTTGATGCCGCAGAAGAACTAGATACATTATGGAGACAGTATCGTCAATTACATTCTAACTATTTACCAAGCGGTGAATTAAAAAGAAAAGAAGACCTAGAGATAGCCGAGCGACTAAGAGAGTTCCGAGCAATATCTCGTGAATTATATAGAGAGGAATTACTTCCAGATCTATTTACTAATTCGTTAGCTGCTCACGAACAGTTTCTTATTGACAGAAAGTATGAGAAAAACAGTCCTGCATTCAATCGTCTACGTGAGAAATGGATAATGCAGAATACTAGAATTAAAATAAAAGATTCTTTCTACGAGAAACAAAAACAAATTCTAGATGAAATAAAAGCTATTACGGCAAAGCTTCCTAAAGATTCTCAAATAGAAGCTACTATAAGTGAACTATACGAAAAACTTAGTCAGCTTATGAGCCCATATCGTGATGATGATATGCAGCCAGAAGCTACAGCAATGGACATTAGAAACATTGCTGAGATTAAAAGAGTAGAACAGTTACTTGATCTAGCTAAAAAGAATGTAGCAAAAGCATCTGGTCTAACTGCAAATGAGCATGAGATCCTTAGTAATTACTTTGCTAGACTTAAGAATGGTGAAGAGGTTACTCCAGCAGAAAGAATGGAAGCTAACGATCTCCTTGTTAAGAAAAGTAAAAATGAATTAAAAGAAGGAGATAGAAAAAGATTATACGAATTATGGGAAGATCTTGCTGAGTTACAGACATCAATACCTACAGACTATTATGTAGATACTATAAACAACTTGATGAGTTATGTAGATCTAGAAGAGATGCAAAACCGATTCAAGTTTAAGGATATTGATAAGACTAATGCTCATCAAATTCTTACCGAAGAATTCTTAGATTTCTTAGACGAACAAAGCGAAGAAGTTGCTGATTGGTTTAGAACAAACCATATCCTGTCTAGAGCTACTGATAAGGACGGTAACGAGTATATGAAGATCCAACGTGTTAAAGCTTGGAGCGTTACTCGACCTAAATCTGCAGAGTACTTAGAGACTCACGAGTTTAAAAACTCTGACGGCGAAATAGAAGTTCTTCCGTCTGTTCCTAATATGACTTATTATGATAGAGTTGTTAAAGATCAATATGTAACCAAAGAAGTTACTATGTTAGAAGCATTAGAGATGGGAGACCCTACTCTAGCTAACAAAGATAACAAAGGTCAATGGTTACCAAGACTTGATGCTCCAGACGATAGATATATTAACCATGAATATTTTGATGTAGCTAAAAATAACAAAGCATTACATGCTGCTATTATAGCTTTATCTAAATGGCATCTAGAGTTTCAAGAAGGAAATCCTAACCCATCTAAGTTGTATTTGGATATCCCTCGTTTTATGCGAAGCGGTTATGAAGCTAACCTGAACATGTTTACTGCAGAAGGTAAAGATCAAAATCCTATCAGTAGATGGTGGAAACGATTCCGAGCATTCTGGGGTGGAAGCGACGATGACTACGACAGAGGTTATGACTTTACTACTCAGCAGGAAATGATCAAGGGAGATATGTTCGACGATCAATATGCGGGCGTACCAATTAATGGTCTAGCCGATATTGAAACCGTTAACGTATCTATGGATCTTACTTACGGTATAATGAGATACATGATCTCTGCTGAAAAACAAAGAGCTCTCATAGAAATGAATCCTATGGCAAGAGCTTTACAAACAGTACTTTCTGACCCAGATAATGTAGTAAGACAAGTAAAGGGTATAAGCAAAGACATGCTTGACAACTTTAGTTTAAGTAACATGTTTGAGAGAGGAACCAAACTTCTTAGAAAGGGAGAGAAATCTGTAAGGCAAAAAGCTATTGATAACTTTGTAGAAAGAGAATTTGAAGGTAAACTAAACAAAGGGGTAGTCGGAGTAGACTCTGATAACGTATGGGTACATAAGCTAGCAGATAATATCATGGGAGCATCAGCTTTCGGATACTTTGCTATGGATATCCCATCAGCATTAAAGAACTCCTTTGGTCTACGTATCCAATCTCTCATTGAATCAGCCGGAGGCAAGTACTTTAATCATACTAGCTATGCAGAAGGTACTATGTTTTCAAATAAAGTTAGTTGGGAAATCAGTTTAGAAGTATATAAGTTTGGACCTAAGTCCCATAATACTCAGCTAGTTGAGATCTTTGACGCATATCAAGGAAGATTCCAAGATAAGTTTGTTGAACACGGATCTAGATCTTTAACTAAAGATGCATTAGGAGGATTAAGCTGGATGACAAGTTTCCGTAAATGGACAGAATTAAATTCAACTCTTTCCATCTTCGGAGCAATGATGCATCACGAAAAGAATGTTACGCAAACTATAAACGGCGTAACTAAAAAGATAAAATATATAGATGCTTGGGAAACAGTAGATGGTCAGATCAGATTAAAGGAAGGTGTTGATCCAGAATGGGGAATAGGAGGAACTAAATTTAAAGCATTTAAGAATAGAGTACAAGGTGTTGTAAATAACCTTGCCGGTTCCTTTGCTAAGTTTGATTACTCTGAAGCAGATAGATATGTAGCATTCCGATTTGCTATTGCATTTAAGCGCTGGTTCTTACGTATGTTTATGAACCGTTTACAGCACAGAGGATCTCTAAGAAAAGGAACAGCTCGTGCTAGATTTGACGCAGCAGTAGGAGATACAGCTATGGGTTTCCACTTAGAAGCTTTAATGGCCGCAGGAAGAGTAATAAAAACAAAAGGCGAGTATGCTATGTTTTTATCTGATACAGAGAAAGCTGCTATGTTAAAAACAATAATGGACGTAGCCTATGTTATGGCATTTAGTATGGCCATTTCTATGATATTTGGATTTGATGAGGATGATCCACAAAAGTTTGCTAAGCTACGTGCACGATCAGGACCACTACCATTCTTAGGAGTGTCTGATAATGAAAAAGAGTTTAACTTGGGAGGATGGTTCACAAACCACGCCTTGTATATGACTATGCAACTAAAGAACGAATCTATGCAATGGTTACCTATACCAGGATACGGTGCTGATAACTATATAGATTTGTTAAGTATGGAATCTGTATCTATGAATAATACATGGGATAACTATAAAAAGATTTTTGCTGGATCCGCACTTCATTTAGGTAACTACATGTTTGGAACAGACGATTCTAAAGCATACTTTGATCAACGAGAAGGACCATACGAATGGATGCAGAAGGATGGATCTAAAGTACTAACTTATATAGCTCGTTCATTAGGTCTAAGTGGGAAAACTTTATCGCCAGATATGGCAATTATAAACTGGGTTAAAGGACAAAACTGGAGATAATTAATTATATTTGATATATGAAAAAGTACTCTTACAAAGAACTAGAAGCAGAATTTGCTAGACTAGGTTATCAATGGCCAACCTTACACGTTATTGGAACAAGGTCTAAGGCTAATGAGAAAAACAAGTTTGATGACTATCTTTATTTGGTAAATGGTCCTATAATGTTTCCATATACCGCTACTACTAATCCTGGTACACACTGGTTAAAAAACTTGCTAAACCCAAAAGGTACAGCAGTATTGAAACCCGGACAGTATGTCGACAGTTGGAAGTTGGGATTACACCAAGGTAAATATACAGCATTAGTACAAGCTAAACCTGTTACTGTATACCGTGATGGAGACAAGGATGATTTAGCTGAGGAGACAAAGACTGAGGATACAGGTATGTTTGGTATTAACATCCACCGTGCTAACCCATCAGCTATCTCTAGCATTATAGATAAATGGTCAGCAGGATGTCAAGTAGTCAACAACCCTAAAGAGTACCATCATCTTATATCAGCATGTAAGGGGTCAGGTAAAAACTTGTTTACTTACACCTTGCTAAGAGAGTTCTAATGAAGAAGTGGATCCTATCCATATTAAGCAAAGACGGGGACCAGAGTTCTAAAAGACTTGTAGGCCTCTACTGTGTTCTTACAGGATCTATCTTAGCATGGATAGCTACATTCACAGAGTACAAATGCCCAGAGTACATGTATAACACAATTATGTTTATAGGTGGTGGGGTATTTGTAGGAACTATGATCGAGGGGGTTTTTACACAAAGAATAAATATACCTTTTAAACCTAAAGAAGATGCCAATGACAACACGTCAACTGAAGAAGCTGTACAGTGATATAGCTGTTATAGTAGCCCTTGTAGCTTTTGTAGCCTTTATTGTAATATTACAATATAAGAATAAGGTAAAAGATCTTAAGATAGAAGATCTTAAACGTCAGTCATATGCCAATGATATTAGAGATAGTATTATTATAGATTCTTTAAAGTTTAAGATACTACAAGATAGTCTCCATATAGTTGATATTCAACGAGTTAACCGTATAAACACTATAAATAAACAAGATGACAAAGACAAAGGTAACAGGGATATTGTTATTGCTATTATCCCTAACGCAAATGATGAGCAGCGTGACCGTATATGGACAGCTTACTCCCCAAAGAATTAAGTACAATGATACTAAAGGTATCTTCTTCACAGATAAACAAGAGGAGATCTTGCTTAAATCTATTGTGGACTACGACTACTTGCAGAAAAGTATTGCAAGAAAAGACGAGATCATCAAGACTTATGAACTCCGCATCGTCGACAAAGATTACGAGATCAAGAAAGCAGCCGATCAACTCGTTAAAGCAAATGAGAGAACAACAGATTGCCTGGATCACAATGCAGAGCTACAGTCGTACTTGGTAGAAACTCGAGATTCTCTGCATACTTCACAAAATAATCTAGGATTAGCAAAAAGAAATAACTGGATATTTGGAGGAGTATCACTTTTTTTGTTAACTTTACTTATAGTAACTAACTAATACATAATACAATGGCTGAAAAACCTAAAGTGATCGTAGCTCCAATGACAGCTTTATCACGTGTTAACGGTAAAAATTTTAAGAAAGGTGGCGCGGTAGGTAAAGCAAATGCTAAACCTAAAATGTTCATGAAGAAAATGGGCAAGAAGTAAATGGATAATAACTATCTGTTTCTTAAAGCTCAAGTAAAAGCATTTCATCCTCAGTGGTCTGAGGAACAAATAGATGCTGAATGTAAAAAAATACTAGCCGGCGAAAGCGAGGACGCAGATGACGGCTGTTTATACTGTGGATCCTAAAAAATTAAAACAATGGCAAAGAAAATTTTAAAGAAAGCAGCATTTGGTAGAGAAGTCACTAAATCTGATAGTGGTCAATATAAAACAATTGATACTAATAAAGGTACTAGAGTAAGAAGAACCGTTAAAGGTGTCATAAAAGGAGCACCTACTGTAGCAGAAGCTAATGCAAATAGAGCTGATGCTATAAAAAATCCTTCTATAGATGTTAAAAATCAAGCTAAAAGAGTTGCTAATATGGCTGCGCAGTCTCTGGATCCAAAATATGGTACAACCATATTTAAAAACAGTTATGATTCATTCATAAAAAATAACGCTGTAGATAAATCAAACGTAAAAAAATACGGAGACTTTAAAAAAGGCGGAACTGCTAAAACAACTACCAAAAAGAAAAAGTAATGGCAAAGAAGAAAAGACCCGAAAAGACAGAGAGTGGTTACTATAGACAAGGTACCTATATAAAGGATGACGGGAGTACTGGTTATGACCGTCCTGTAAGAACTGTAAAAGGAGTTTTAGCTGGAGCAGCTAAGGTAGATGAAGCTAGAGCAAATAGAGAAAGGAGAGATAATACTGTCGCACCTAAATCGGCAACAGGTTATGTCCCTACAGCTAAAGAAGCTGATCAAGCAGCAAAGGAGCGACTTAAATCATATGGTGATTTTAAAGATATGACTCCTGGAATATATAAACCTAAGGGCGTTCCGTACCTCCTTCCTGAGCCTACATATTATGAACCTCGTAATCCTGGTTTAGAAAGAGAGAGAAGAGGGGGAACAATTTCAAAACCTGTTACAGCACTAGATCAGGTAGATAGAATGGAGAAAGCTAAATTCGGTAAAACTAAAAAGTAATGGCTAAAGTAGCAAGTATAAAAAGCAATGCCCCTAAGCGAGCTAAGGTTAGCCGCCCAGGGATTATTGCTAAAACTAAAACTAGTCGATTAAAGTCGTCTAAGAATTATAAAAAAGCATATAGAGGTCAGGGTTGATCTAAGATCTTCTTGATGTCGGGTCTAAAATATGTAGGCCCTTTTAAGATCTTTCCGTCTTCTCGGTAAATAGGTTTGCCATCGGCACCTAACTTACTTAAATTCGATCGTTGGATTTCTTTAAAGACATCCTCGATTTTATCTTGGAGACCATGCTTAAGCACAGTCCCGAAAAGAATGTAGAGCTGGTCCCCCAAAGCATCTGCGATACCCACAAGGTCATTAGCACGTACCGCTTCAAGGTATTCTGAATTTTCTTCAGCTTGTAGCGAATAGCGTAACTCGCCTTGTTTAATAGGTCCAACAGTTGGGGTCTTAGCATCTTTTTGATCAAATAAGTAGTGGAACTCTGCCACCATCTCTATATAATTTTTCATCTACAGTAATTTACAATCAATAGCCTTTCTCTTCTCCAGGCTTAGTATAATATTTAACCTTGTCTATGTCATTATCACTACCGTTAGCAGCCATCTTAACAAGACCTAGCATATCAGTATTCTTAGTGTAGTCACTAGTCCACATTGATAATCTATCTACAGCAGTTTTGTTATAGAACTTATGCTTCTCATATGCTTCTTTAAGTTTACAGTGTCTTTCATCTTTCTCATTTAACATAGCCTCTAGTAAGATAAGATAGTTTATAACATCTCCGATCTTCTCAGATACTATTTCATTTTTAACAGGTACATTATCAGACACTATATCTTTTATAGAAACTAAGTGCTTAGTCATATAACTCCAGAGAACTTCAGCTGATGTGCTGTGGAGGGATAATCCCCCCGCAGCTTCATCAAAGTTTCTGAATACGTTATCATCTTTAGCATATTCTTTATGCTTAGTAAGTAGAGTCTGGCGTACTAGATCAATACGCTTTTCTACTCGTCTGCTAAAATCTTCTCTTGTCATAGATCCGGTAGTTGGAATGTAGGTAATTCTTCGTTCCCAAAGTTAAAGAATTCTTCTTCATCTTGCAATGCTTCTTCTTTGTTTTCACTAATAATTTCCTCGACATTCTCCGGCTGACCTTCCTCGTAGATTAAATCTAGAGTAATATCATCTATCTTTTCAGAGATATTGTAATCATTCATTTCTTCTTTTCTTTCAACCTCATCGATTACATCTAGTAGACTTAACTGGTTAGTGGGTTGTACATCCTCCTGTACAGATTCTTGTACAAATTCCGTAGGATAATCCATCTGTGTTAAAGTAGTTAACGCAAAGTATTTGTTAATAACTTTGTGGCATTCTGATTGATCCTCAAACCAGTTCTTAGGATGAGACATACGTAATGCAGTAGCTACACAGTTGTAGAAGTTCCATGCATTCGTATGGTCTATGTTATCAAATAAGACAACCTTGCCAATAAGACTATCTCTTACGGAAGATACTTGTTCCTTATTAAGACACTGCTTGTCAATAAACATCTCACCTACTAATTGCGAGTAAGTATACAAGCTAGCAGTCTGATTAATAAGTATATCTCTTGATGCAAGTAAGTCAGCATAGTGAGCATTAGCCATATTCAATTGTGTTTGAATCATAGCAATAGCTTCTTCATCAGCCTTACCTGTATGCTTTCTAGCATAACTAGATAAGTTACCAGCAAAGATATAGTTACCAGTCTTCGGAATGTAAACTCCAACTCCACATTTAAACCTCATAGATTTGTCATACGAGTTACCCCATATAAACATCATCTTCATATCTGGATCTGTACCCTGATCTAGGATATAGATTCCATTTGCAACATTACCGCCAATACTTGCACGGTATAATTCTGATTCTACATTAAAGCCACGAGTAGCAAGTTCTTCATGAACTTTATCTATAATAGATTTGTGGCTAATAGGAGTATAGCGCCCCCCGTGATTGGGGAGAGCTACACCTTCTAAATATTCTCTGGTAATACCAGTAGGAATTCTTTTACTCATTAGAATAAACTTAATTGTGATTTCTCTTTGTTCTTATTAACGTTCTCGATTTCTTTATAGATCTTCTCTAGATAGTAATCTTCATTAACGTTATAGTCAGACCATTTCTTTTCTTGATATTCATCCATCACGGTTTGCATCCACTTACCTGATTCTACTTGAATCTCTCTAGCATCAGCTACATTACGTTTGATAATCTTGCATCCCTTCTCAGATATATAATACCTTACAATCTTCTGCAGGTAATCATCCGTACGTTTACCTTTCTCGAAACATGTCTTAATAAACTTCCAATCTCCTTTTGCTTTAATACCTCCACAGTAATCTAAGATGTTTCTATTATCCATCATAGTTTTCTCTGGTAATACATCGTGCACAAAGTAATTGTATATAGCTTTAGGTATAATCAGGAAGCTCTTATTCTTATGTAACGCTAGATCATTAAATTCGAATCGACCTTTACACTTGACATTGGAGTACAAATACTTACCCCCTATCTCCTTAAACACGTGATGAGGATTCTTCTGTTTCAGAGTATTCCATTCTTCTTTAGTTACCTCTTTCGCTTTATGAACAGCAATATAGTTATTAACATCAGCTAGAATTATCTTCTGATACTGATCGTGTTCTAACTGCAGGCTTGTTAGTTCTTCCCACTTACTACAAATTTCCAGATACTTGTCTTTATAACTAGCTGGAATCATCATCTCAAGACCATCTGTATTTTGCATAAGCGGTATGCTTCCCGGGATTCCATCAGATAGCATCTCATATAACATAGTCAAACTTAGTTGACCGTTAATAGTAATACGCATCGTGAATTCAGGATCATATAGAAAACTATTCTCGTCATTACTCAAACCATAAGTACTATTCAGAATAATTTTGTATACATAATTCTTAGGATCCTTTTTCGGAATCTTCTTTCTCTCTTCGAAGAACCATTCATATTGCTCACAGAATTCTTTCTGCGGAATGTGCGCGGGCGACCACTTGTTTCTGATAGCCAGGTTAGGATAGAAACTAGTAACGTCAGACGTCATTATAATCATACCATCCTTAGCCTCATATACTCCAGACTTAGTAGCACCATGCAATCCGCCGAGACCATAGTCAGTCTTAACGCCCTTATGTGTAACAGAATATTTGAATCCGCCTTTAGTCTCCTTGGTATTTATAACCAGAGATTTAAACTTCTCAAATATATTATTAAACTCTCTACGTTTAAACTTTATATACGGCAGTATGATATCACCAACAATAATCTGTTCACGATTCGTTCTCAATTGTTTTAGATCATACTTTTTTATACCGGTCTTCTGACTTAAGAAGTGCAGAAACAATTCTTTAGATATACGCGGCTCTGATGCACTATACAAGTTAATATTGTATTCATTAGTAAGAGTCTTACGTAAAGCAATCTGTTCCTTACTTAACAGGAGGATAGCTTTAGTAGACTTAACGTCATTAATACAGTAGGTTGTAATAGTATCAATCTCTTCTTGTGTACGAATCATAGTACTATGATGTATAGGCATCTCTTGGATGTTATACCAATCCATAGAATACTGAATCCATTTCAAGCTAGATCTCTTTGCCGCGTTATCCCAGTGATTTAGTTTATAAACATCAATCTGAGGAACACTTAACTCCCTTTCAGAATACTTAGGAAACTCTTCGTTATTACCACGGGCAATTACATCTTGAGCCTGCAGATATAAAGCATAGGCTATACGTTCAGGATCTAATCCAATAAGATCGGAACCTTCTTTAATCATAAACTCCGTAATCTGCGAGTCGAAGTTTAAACCATTAAACGATATATGCCATTCACTATTATATGCATTATGATTTACAAATCGGAGGAGTTCTTCATAGTCATTGCGCAGTTTATGTACAACGAATATCTTAGTCTCCTCTGTTTTATAATGTTGAAACACAGCAACGAAACAGTTGATCAGTGTCTCATAGTCCATTACCCAGTGATTCATAGGGATAAAAATGGGGGATTGCTCCCCCTTTAATTTATTATTTACAGACTATTATTCCGCAGACTCCGCAGGAACATTAGCATCTTCAACTTCTACTTCCTGTACAAGATAATCATCTATTGGAAATGTAGAGTAGTTAGTAGCAAACATCATAACGAACTCCTGAATATCACGAAGGTCTTCAAGATAATATTCTTGATAAGTTTCTTGACCGCGACGCTCTTGCTTATAAGGGCTTCCGTCACGACCTGGAGTCTTGCGCATTTCTGGATCACCATTAGCATCAAGCTTTGGCAACATGTGAAATGTATCCTTCTTAAGTTTACTAATAACAGCTAATACTTTAAGCTGTGCATCATAAATACATTCAAGATATGGGCAATGTTCTGCCACAGGGATCATCTTAAATGTTTTTGTTTCCTTCCAATTGGAATGGATTAATAACATGTTTTTCATACTTTGGTTTTAAGTTTCAAATATACTAGATAAAATTAAAGATTTCAACTTCTTTAACTGTTGCATGCAAAGTTTCTTTATCGATATCAGGTTTAGAACATAACTGCCCTACCTCTTTCAATACAGATGCCTTTACCGCCAATAGATTAGCATAGTTATCGTAGAATCTTTCTGGATAAAGATAGCTCATTACGATTTCTTTACTAGCAGGCTTACTTTTAAAAAAGCCTATGACCTTTTCTTTTGTGGTACTGATGAATTCAGAATACTTACCTCTTAGAAAACAGTCAAAGTCATGCTCATATTCTTTCATGTTAAATATATAAGCGCCTTTATTGTTTTCTAATTCATAGTAGGAATCAAAGTACATATGAGATAATAAATTAGTTTTTTCAAACCGCTTGAACTCTTCGTCCTCACGTAAATTATATACACATATTAACTTCTGATCCTGTAGTCCAAACTTACCATCCCAAGAAACATAACTCTCTAAAGGTGTGGCTTCGGATCCCCTCTTTATTTCTAATAGGGGGTACATAAATATCCTAGACTTCTGGATATATTCTTTTGTGAGAGTTTTAATCATATAGTTTACAGGATTACGTTACCTACCTCATACTCATAAGGTAAGTCAAATTTTCTATTTGTATAATGATAGTCTGCAATTTTCATTATTTCATCGAGCCTGTCCATCCAGCTATTAAGTGTTACAGTACTAACTTCAAATGCATAACACTGGGTAAGCTTGTCAACCACTATGAAATGAAATTTAATCTTGTAATTACTTAAGCCATAGTTGGCTCTTACTAATCTACAGTACACCGCAGCTTGTAACCAGTACTTGTAGTACTCTATGGTCTCTGGGAAATCTTGTAGCAGTTTTCCGCTGGTCTTGAGATCATTAATATAAATCACTTTGTTAGTATGATCAATGTTAACGTTATCTACAATACCTCTAAGACCAAAATCATACTGTGTATCCATTACAAATGGTACCTCGCTCATACTAAAGGAACCCCCTATATTGAGCAAGCCTGTAATTTTCTCATTAGATCTTACGATCTCAGCATAACCTTTTACTTTGTTCAGGGTTTCTTCGTCTATAACAGCCTTGTCACCCTTTGTAGTTAAGAAGTTATAGTAACTTATACTTGCGTCAGTTATTACTTTCTCAACTCTTTGTGCATCAGTCTTGAGACTCTGATACAGATTGATCTCCTTTAGTATATCAAGAATATCAAACTCATTCTCCTCCAAAGATAAGTCAGTATGTCCTTTAACCAAAGCTCTTATGAATACTTTGTCAACAACATTCTTAATGCTATCGCCCGGCAGGTTTACCGGAGACACCACATACTTCTCATGGAACTTATCCTCCTCTAAAAGAAGACAGTGAAGCAAGCTACCTTCAATCAGGTGCTGCTCCATCTTATCTTCTCTTTGGTTCAGGATATAGTGTTTATAAAATGCACTTGGGGCAAACAATAACTTGTTAAACCCGGAGTAACTAAAGTGAAACTTCTTGCTGTAGAAGTTCTGCTCCGCTTGGAAATCTATCATTTTGTTTATTTAAAAGTTTATCTACCTTGGCTTGCATATCTGGTGTTAATCTAACATCTACAACTTCATAGTTATTACTACCTGTATAAGAGTTACTTAATACACTAGCCTTAATAGTATCCAATAACTCTTGAGTCAGTAACTTCTTCTCTATAGATACATTTAGGATGGCATCTTTATCCCAGCGGTACTTGTTATAACCAAGCCAATTAAGTAAAGACTTAAAGCCTACAGTGTTTCTATACTTGTGGTTATAGATATGGTTTCTACCAAATTCCTCAAGAAGTAATGCCAGATAGACAAAGCTTTTCTCATAGTTACAACCGGCCATAATGGTCATAGCAACTAAGTGATTGTCCTTATCCATACTAGTTAGCATAGTTCTTAAAGATTCAAATGCATCTCTATCAATAACTGTGTCACCAATAAGATTGTTGAATACTTCTTGTGAATAAACATTACTAAGATTTGAACTAGTAAGTAAGAAGTCATCTATAACAGTTGTTATATAGTCACCATAGTACTCTCCACTTCTAAATGAACTACCATGTAAGATGTTACCGTACATGTTTTTAGTAGGGTTAATGTAATTAGTTACATAGAATGATGTAATGGTAGGTCTGTCTATAATAACATACTTACCGGTATAAGTGGCTAACCGCGCTACAAGATTATGTACATTACCACCAATTCTAAAACCATCGGCAAACGGTTTTACATCAGAAGTTTTTATATAATACAAGTGCTTTGTATCTAGACCTGCGTCTATAGAATCTAGACCTGCAATAATAATATCTGCAGTATCTCTATCTCTAACAGTCTTGATCTTCTTCTCCTCCAAGAAAGGCTTGGCCTTATCTCTAGGAATACTGCACTTAGGTGCAAAGTATATTGTTTTTACATTAGTAAGATCTAGTTTCTTATCAGCAGTTGCCTGCTTAAATACTTTTTCATATTCATTCTCATGCCAGCGGTAATGTAGAAATTTTCTTTTATCATCCACTAGTACACGACTAGGTATAAGTACTAGCTCATTATTACTTACAGTAAGTGTTAGTTGTTCTTGTATCATAATCAAAATGGTATTGAGGTCTCAGGTTTAGGATCCTCTTTAGGTTTATTTTCCTCCATAAACTCTTGATAAGTCTTGGTCCAGGAAGGTGTAAGTTTTACAAACTTTCTTGCATCATCAGGCATGTTGTCTTTAACATGATCTTCAATAGTATCCATGATAAGATTATCATATATCTCCTCAGTTAACCAACCTTTCTTTAAGAATAGTTTTATAGCTGCAGGATAACTAGTATATCTAAGACTGGTAAAGTCTAACTTATCATTCATGATTTTAACATTAGCATTGCTCATAGCATTAGTCACCTGATAATAATCTTCTTTAAGAAGCTTATAGATGTAATACATAGAGGTCTCATAGTTACAATTGAATACCATTTCTGCAGCTACCGCACGATTCTCCATATCAGAGTTAAACATGGTAGTCAAAGTTTGATATATAGAATCATCTATGGTAACACGCTCTATAGAATTGAAGACTAGGTCCTCATCTATAACAGGTGTCTTCATAGATAGGATACGGTATAACATCTCTACAGTTCTTGGATGCAGAAAATTAAATTCAGTCTCCATATTATTTAAAGGTGACCAAGAATCATAATAGCGGTAGTATGCTTTAGAGAATACCATATAGTCCTCAGTATCCATTATAGTATTGAAGACACCACCTTTTAGTTTTATCTTCTCCCTACTAAAGTTATCGGACATGTTATATAGTAATACAGAACAATCCTTAGCTATAAGATTATTAGGAACTTGTTGATCCGCATTACCACTACTCATATTCTTACCGTGACCGATAAAGAAATCTGCTTTAGACGCATCATTAGTAATAGTCCAGTTATTTAGACGAGCAATATCTCTCAACTGAGCAATACTATATTTACAACCGGGTATCACGTACCCTTTAGATTTAGCAGGAAGAGAAACTAATGCACCCCCCTTGAGGAGTGCATTAATCTTTTCTACTGAATCATCATCTACAGTATACAGCCATGTATGAGGAAGTGCTTTATGCTTCTTATCCACACTGGCATATCTTACCTTTCCTTTAATAAATGGTAACTGCTTCAGCATAGTGTCTGTAACATTACCGAGATTCAAATCCATTTTCATCTTTTAATTTTTGCGTATGTAACAGGATGTATTTCTACTAAACTAAATTGAACTCGCTTACCTATTTCACTATCTCCCCTGTAATCCATAATCATTACATCATCAGGGTATATGGGGTACGCGCTCATTTCCGAGCTGCGCACCATCCATTTGTCATCTATAATTTCTAGGTAACCTACCATTACTTAACTGCGATAGCAGCGATGTTAGCGTTTAACATTAACTTGGTAAACTTCTTACTTCCATTAAGGATACCCTTGATAAGAGCATACTTCAAGTCATTAGTGAAGATGTCCTTATCAGTGATGAAGTTAGTAACACGGTCAATGATCTTCTGATCTACAGTATTATCTGTGCTATAGTGAACCGCATAGTTAGTAAAGCGCAATGCTAGAATACTAGCGATGTCTGCACGATATGCATCATCCTTACCAACACAGTTATTCATCTGACCTTTAACATACTCCCAGCTATTGTTAGTCAACATATCCTTAGGAGTAATTAACTTATCTAACTTGTTGTTAATGAACGTGGTAAACAGAGTAGCAAACTCGCTACCTACACTACCCTCACCAATCATTTGAATAAGCGGTAAGTTCTGCTCAAAATTCTCTATGCTAGAGATACTGTTAAAGAAGGTAGTAATACTACGAGCATTAGTAGTCTGCGTAACTAACTCCGGATGCATCAACAAGAAGTTAATACAACGAGAGTCAATGTTATTCTGCTCTGCCCAACGAGCCCAGCAGTCTACATCAAACTTTAAGTAAGCCGTAATAAATCTGGTCTTCTGCGCAGCATCCATAGATGTTACTTGATAGTCACCATTATCTGGATTACTAGTCAATACAATATGCCAGTTCTTTGGCAGCTCCCATGAGATATACTTCTGACGGTCAATCAATTCCATCGCCGCTTGTGTAAATCTTTGGTCAGCACGACTATAGTCATCGAGGATTAAGATACCACCTTGCTCCTTACCTTGGATCCATTCCGGAGTGGCATAACCCATACGCTTCTCTCCGCTTGGAACATACTTATTCTGAATATACATAGGCATGATGTTCTCAGGTACCCACTTGGCTACCTTCTTGCCATCATCCGTAGTCTTAATTACTTCGAATTCCTTAATAGGAAAACCTGTAAGGTCACCTAGCTCCTCGATCTGAGCAAGATTTAACTTAACTACATCTAGTCCTAGCTCTTTACCAATCTGCAAAATAGTGGTGGTCTTACCGATACCGGCCTCACCCTCGATATTCACTGCTACAGGAATCTTTCCGTCAGCTTGAATATGTTGATTATTCTTTACAATGTGACCGATAAAGGTCTTCAACTCGTCTGTGTTTAAGTTAACTTGATTTGCGCTCATAATACTTAGTTTAATTTAATTTGTGGACCAGGTAGGTCTTCGTTTATATTTCCACGGGTAGAGATTACCCACAACATTTTGCCTCTTGGCTTTACAGTACAATCACATTCTCCATCTGTTAAGTATATCAAACAAGTATACTTATCTTGGTTTTCATTATACAATTCTAATACAGGATCAAAATAAGTACCGCCGCGACCATGTATCTCAATCTTATCTCCAGCCTTGTATGGCCCGATATGACGGATACGAGTATCACACTGTACAATAGTTATCTCTGCACCTGTCTTATTAATATGATCAATCTCATGGAAGAACTCTTGTACTTCCTTATCACTAACGGAACCGCTAGTATCTACAGCAACTAAGATGTGCTTACGGAATTTAATCTTAAGACCAGGGTTATCCTCGAATCTTTTATTAAACTTACGTCTCAACTTCTTAGTAAATACTTTCTGACTACCTCCAGTAAACCTTCTAAGATATGCTTTCCAGTCAAACTTAGGCGGCTCACTACTGTTAAGCTTGTCTAGTAAACCCTTGAGTTCTCCAGGTATATGACCTCTAGACTTTGATACTTGTTCTGCAATCTCCTTAAGCTGATGCTCTACTTGCTTTTGTATAAGCTTCTGTTCAGCTTCACTTAAGTCTTTGAAATCATCCCATGTACTGTGATCAGGAACAAGATTACCATTCTCGTCAATCTTTAATCCCATAGCTGAAGCTTTCATCATCTGCTCAAAAGGACTATTACCATTTCCGTTATTCAACTGCTGTTGTAGTAGATTATAATACTCTCTACAGCCGGCCTTAACAGGAAGATTCATAGGAGCAAACATCTCATTATCGATAGTACATCCGCCGTCAGGAAGATACTGCTTATCGATATACTGATTAATCTCCAAGTCCATAGCTATGTTAGCTAACTTAGGGTCTGGGAAATCAGTATGTATAGTAAGATGAAAGAACGCTATATGTAACAGCTCGTGCTTCAACAAACCTATATGATGCTCCGGGCTCAAGCTTTCCCAAAACTCCTCGTTGATCATCAACTGAAAGTTTATATTATGCTTGCATACACCTGCCGTAGGAACTCTATTACTCCACAGCTTGTTTAACCCAATGAGAAAGAGCCCGTAAAAAGGCTCCTTCAACATTAGTTCTTTGCTAGCCTTAGCTAGACTATCTTGTTTTGTCATTTACCTTTAGGTATTAATGTTAGTTGATACTTCTCCATAAACGTAAAACCAGCAGTTTCTAATTGCTTTCCTAACTCTTCTGCAAATCTGTTAATAAAGAATGCCATAGCTACAGGATCAACATTCACATTTTTGTGAATTACTTCATACATGCTATTCCAAGTAAGGACACTGTTATAATCTAAACCAGTAAGTTCCTTTAACTTTACTACAGTATCTGAATCAAGATTTAGATTCTTATGTCCTGCTTCTTTACATAACATAAGTATGTAGGGTAAATTAGCTTGTAGATCTGAGGACTCAATAAGATTCTTAACCACAATGTGGTTCTCTTTATCTACAGACTTAGCCATTGACAACAGGTTCTTATATGTTGTCTCATCAAGTTTAAATACTTCTCCCATTAGTCTTCTATTTTTAATGTTTTTAACATCCATATCGGAGGGTTATTCATATTAGTGATCCACTCCTTTGCACTTGGTAGATAACCATTGCAATCTTCTTTTACATGTTGCTCGCCTACATAGCGAGTCATAACTTTTTTACCTACCGAGTTAACAAAGAAGGGCCCGAAGACCCTTTCACATTCAAAGATACCTTCACTATGATGCCTAAATAATCTATGCATACTATGACCATACCAGGCCTTAGTAGCATCAAACCATTCATGAATGTGCATGTACTCCTCAGGCTCACCGCCCCACTTCTTAGCAGAGCTGCGAGCATGATCATATGGATGCGCCATTATTCTCCCCAGTCTATATCTACAATATTAACCGAATCGTAAGCATCAGTAACAGATCTTACATAACCGTCAATAAGTATTACAGGCTCATCTACAAGCTCAATAGTTATAGTTCCATAACCACCATCATTATTATACCAATCCCAGTTGTAATGCTGTTCAAGTATATGAGTAGCTAGATCTTGTAGATCTCCTTCAAACTTATCATTAAGGTCAGAGCTATCTATATTATCTCCATAAAATTCTACATCTTCCACCTGGCCAGAGTCTCCTCCGCCATCATATCTAATCTCTACATTAGTTACACCAGCATCTTTTAATGCTGCAAATAAGGTTGCTGTTTTTAAGCTTGCCATATTACTTTTGTTTATAAAACCTACCAAGTATGTTTGCGTTTAACCAGAAGTCTTTCTCCAGTACCTCACACATAAATTGGTATTTAACTTCTTGATAAGAGAGCTCTGTCTTAGAGTAGCATATCTTTAGGATAGTCCTTTTGATTTGTACCCCAGCTTTATGAGCTGCCTTAAGTTTCTCATTACTGCTATAGTAATTTTGATATACAATTTTTCTTACACGCTTGTAAGTCCTCTTGCGTCTATCTGTAGACAATGCCTTCTTAGAAAGCTTGGTCTTAACATCCGCATAGAAGTTCTTCTTGCCAATGTAGGACTTGCGTTCACCATCTATGATAACATCCATCTGGTATACAAATCCTACAGCACCATCAGGAATCATATCCTCGGTGAATTCTTTATGCTGGTAGATCCAACTCATTTCTTTAATGCTTCTTTTAATAAGGGGTGTAAGAATGTTCTTACCTTTTCTCTACCATATACTTTAACAGAGTCTGACAAATCCTTCTCGAGTTTCAGATGTATCCCCGGAAAACCAAAGTTATCCTTATACTTCTTCATCGCTTTTATACCGGCCTCATCATTATCAAATAGAGTACAGATAGATTTATATCTAACCTTGTATATATCTATTACCTCTTGACGGATTGCTGTATTCTCACTGTCTGGTGCTACAACTTCTAGATTGTAACCAAACTTCTTGAGACACATTGCATCCTTAAGAGAACTGCAGATAACAAGATTAGGTACGTCAAACTTTAATTGGTCGGTACCCTGTACATAATTTTTTACCTTCAGAAACTTATGCTCCTTTACCTTAGGCTGATAGACCTTATAGATCTGTCCGTCCGCCCTAGTATAACCATATATATAATTACCTTTAATAGTAAGTTCATCTACAATTCCGTCGTCATCTTTCTCCATCTTGTAGAATTCTAATGGCAATACATTATATTCAGTAAGAGTATCGGAATCTATTCCATACCTTGACCAGAACTCGGCGTCTAAATTATTCCACTGTCTAGCAGAGTAATCGGATACCTTATAAGATGCTTGTTTCTTGAATGCACTTACGGAATATTCTCCGTCGTTCTTTAATAGGAATTCATTATAGTCTTCAGTTATCTTTCTTATAGCTTCGTAGTATTCTAGATTAAATATCTTAGATACCAAACTAATATGATTACCACCATTGCCGGTAGA
>Ga0315905_10000079_pt1 | contig 100233 bp, 102 predicted proteins | sample LakEriMetagenome_5_FD_203522 | JGI IMG/M metagenome (GOLD analysis project Ga0315905, IMG submission 203522) | Freshwater fungal communities from buoy surface, Lake Erie, Ohio, United States - Buoy 4 MA121 | ecosystem: Environmental > Aquatic > Freshwater > Lake | place: USA: Lake Erie, Ohio...
AAGATGCGGGCCTCGATCCCGAATTCCCTGAAGGATTTTTCCAGTTCCTGGATCAGGGCCTTCTCCACCTGGGCCTCCGCATCCACCACCTTGCCCAGCAGGCGCCCCCCCAGAGGGCCCATCCGTTGGCGCACCACCTCGCGGGCGTTGGTGACCTCGATGACCAGCACGGAGCCACGGCGGTGATCGCCACCTTATCGGCACCCGCCCGATCTCTCGGCCGGAATGCAGCTAAACGGAACGCTGGGGTTGCTGGAGGCGCTTCCCTGAAGTTGCTGCGCTCCGTGCCCCGTGCCCCGTGCCGCTCCGCGACCTTTCCCGGCCGGGTGCCTCCCCCTGCCGGCCGCGGTCTTCGACTCCAGACCAGGGGTGGGTCCTGGGCCTAGCAGTAAGGCTGCAGCAGCTCCTCCAGATCCCGCAGCTGCCCGGGCGGCACCAGCCGCGCCAGGGGCAGGCGGGTGGCGCCGCCGCCGATGCCCACCTGAACCGCCTCCAGGGCCTGGCGGGCGCACACCGCGGCCCCCTGGTCTAGCCGGGCGGCACATTCACTCGCCAGAGTGGGAGCCAGGCCGGCATCGCCCAGGTACAGGTTCCAGTTGGCCACCTGCAGGTAAAGCCGGTCGGCTAGGGCGCTGGTGAGTTCAGCGAGGTCCTGGGCGGAGAGGGTCATGGCTCGGGGGCGGGCCGCTGCATCACCACCACGCTGACATGAACCAGCAGAAGTGCAGCCCAGGGCAAGGTGAGCCACTCCAGGTGGGGCCAGGGATGGCGCATCCCCTGCACGAACCACAGGCCGCTGTTCACCGCCGCGAACACCATGGCGTGCAGGGTGAGATTCACGATCCGCGCGAAATGGCGGTAAGTGGGGTCGGCGGGGTCGGCGGGGCCGTACCAGCGGATCGGCATGGGGCGCGGGCGGGCGCGGGGCGTTGAGCTGAAGCTAGCTGGATCGGCGCGGACCCCCCGGGGGCCCGGCTGGTGGCACCAGGCCCGGCCCGATCCCGGGGTGAACCATGCGCCGGCTTCGGCAGGTTGCCCGGCGCCCCTCAGTTGACGGATGGCCCCCCCATGCGGTGAGAATGACTAAGTACGCGCTTGTAGCTCAGCGGATTAGAGCATCTGACTACGGATCAGAGGGTCGGGAGTTCGAATCTCTCCAGGCGCGTTCTTCAGGTCACCCCAAGGGGTGACCTTTTTTCTTGGCACTCTCCCTGGCGCCGTCTGCCGGGGCCTGCTGCCGGGGCCTACGGGCCGGACCGGGCCGATCCCCGCCGCGGCGCACCAAGGGGCAGGCCGTGGGCGGACCCGCACCGATCCAGCCCCGCCGACGGATCGACGCGGGCGTTTCCTTAACATCGACCCAACCGTGGGTTTCTTGCCCAGCCGCTCCGCCACCGATCCCATGGCCTTCTCCTCCCCCTCCTCCCCGGCAGCGATCGACACGCCCCTGGCCGCGGCCGATCCCGCCATCGCCGCCCTGATCGATCGGGAGCTGAACCGCCAACAGACCCACCTGGAGCTGATCGCCTCCGAAAACTTCGCCTCCCGCGCCGTGATGGAGGCCCAGGGCTCGGTGCTCACCAACAAGTACGCCGAGGGGCTGCCCGCCAAGCGCTACTACGGCGGCTGTGAGTTCGTGGATGGCATCGAGGAGCTGGCGATTGAGCGGGCCAAGCAGCTCTTCGGCGCCGCCTGGGCCAACGTGCAGCCCCACAGCGGCGCCCAGGCCAACTTCGCCGTGTTCCTGGCCCTGCTCAAGCCCGGCGACACGATCCTGGGCATGGACCTCTCCCACGGCGGCCATCTCACTCACGGTTCGCCGGTGAATGTGAGCGGCAAGTGGTTTCAGGCCTTCCACTACGGCGTCGACCCCGACACCCAGCAGCTCAATGTCGACACGATCCGGGCCCTGGCCCTACAGCACCGCCCGAAGCTGATCGTGTGCGGCTATTCGGCCTACCCCCGCACCATCGACTTCGCCGCCTTCCGCGCCATCGCCGATGAGGTGGGGGCCTTCCTCCTGGCGGACATGGCCCACATCGCCGGCCTGGTGGCGGCCGGAGTGCACCCCAGCCCACTGCCCCACTGCCATGTGGTTACCACCACCACCCACAAGACCCTGCGGGGTCCGCGCGGCGGCCTGATCCTCTGCAATGACGCCGACTTCGGCAAGCAGTTCGACAAGGCCGTCTTCCCCGGCAGCCAGGGCGGTCCGCTGGAGCATGTGATCGCCGCTAAGGCCGTGGCCTTCGGAGAGGCCCTGCAGCCCTCCTTCCGCACCTACAGCCAGCAGGTGATCACCAATGCCCAGGCCCTGGCGGCCCGGATCCAGGAGCGGGGCATCGATGTGGTGAGCGGCGGCACCGACAACCACTTGGTGCTGCTCGATCTGCGCAGCATCACCATGACCGGCAAGGTGGCCGACCTGCTGGTGAGTGATGTGAACATCACCGCCAACAAGAACACGGTGCCCTTCGATCCCCAGCCGCCGTTTGTGACCAGCGGCCTGCGGCTCGGCACCGCCGCCTGCACCACCCGCGGCTTCGACGCCGCTGCCTTCCGTGAGGTGGCCGATGTGATCGCCGATCGCCTGCTCAATCCTGAGGACAGCGCCATCGAACTCCGCTGCCGCGAACGGGTGGCCGACCTCTGCCGCCGCTTCCCGCTCTATGCCCTGGAACGTCAGCTCCAGCACGCTTGATCCTTGCCCTGATCCGTAAGGTGAGCCCCAAAGGTCCGCTGCATCCAGGTCTGCCGTTGTGACCCTCGCCTACAGTCCCAATGCGGCGGCCTTGGTCACCTTCGTGGTGGCTGGACTGGTGACCGCACTCGTGGTTCCCCTGGTGCGCGCCCTGGGCCTGCGTTACGACCTGGTGGATCCCCCCGATCCCCGCAAGCAGCACACCGCGCCCATGGTGCGACTCGGCGGGATCGGCATCGTGGCTGGCTTCAGCCTGGCCCTCACCCTCACCTGGCTGGCCGGCGGCTTCGCCGACCTCCCCCCCGACAAGGACCGGCTGATCTGGACCACCCTGGCCGGTTCCCTCTGCTTCTTCGTAATCGGCCTGGCCGATGACCTCTTCGCCCTGCCGCCCCTGCCCCGCCTGGTGGGCCAGGTGGCGGTGGCGATGGCCGTGTGGGATCAGGGGGTGAGGATCGGCATCATTGAGCTGCCCTTCGAATCGCTCCATGGCCTTAACCAGGCCCTGCCGCCGCTGCTCACCCTGCCGCCGGGCCTGAGCCTGCTGGCCACCGTGGTGTGGCTGGTGGGCATCACCAACGCGATCAACTGGCTCGACGGCCTCGATGGCCTGGCGGCTGGGGTGAGCGGCATCGCCGCGATCGGTTTGCTCTCGGTGAGCTTCAGCCTCGCCCAGCCCGCCGCCGGACTGCTGGCCGCAGCCCTCGCCGGCGCCTGCCTCGGCTTCTTGCGCCACAACTTCAACCCCGCCCGCATCTTCATGGGCGATGGGGGCTCCTACTTTCTCGGCTTCGCCCTGGCCGCGATCAGCATCGTGGGCCCCGCCAAGGGGCTTACAGGCGTGAGCCTGTTGCTGCCGTTGCTGATCCTCTCGCTGCCCCTGGCCGACATGTCGGCGGTGATCATGGGCCGGCTCAGCGAGGGCCGATCCCCCTTCTATCCCGACCGCCGCCACCTCCATCACCGCCTGCTGCGCTCCGGCCTCAGCCACCGCCGCACGGTGGTGCTGATCTATGCCTTCACCCAGTGGCTGGGGGCTCTGGCCCTGGTGCTGGCCAACGCCGAGAACCGTTTCCTCTGGCTGGCCCTGGCCACCGCCGTGCTGATCGCGGCGGTGGTGATGAGCCGTCGCTCGGTGCAGCAGGAGCTGCGCTGAGGCGGGCGGACACCTGATCCCCTTTTGCCTCCATCGAGACCTTCCGCCCCGGCCATGGCCCCATCACCCCTTCCCGCTCCCCCCACCCCTGATGAGCGCTCCGTGGAGGTGCTCTGCGTGGGTACCGAGCTGCTGCTGGGCAACATCCTCAATGGCAACGCCCGCTGGATCGCCGAGCGGCTCGCCGGCCTCGGTCTGCCCCACTACCGCCAGGAGGTGGTGGGTGACAACCGCGAGCGCCTGATCGCCGCGGTGCGCGCCGCCGCCGGCCGCTGTCGGGTGCTGATCACCACCGGCGGCCTCGGTCCCACCCCCGACGACCTCACCACCGAGGCGATCGCTGCCGCCTTCGGGACCCCCCTGGTGGAGCATCCCGCCATCTGGGAGCGAATCCGGGCCCGCATCGAGGCCCGCGGCCGCGTGGTGGCCCCCAGCAACCGTCGCCAAGCCTTCCTTCCCGAGGGCGCTGCCGTGCTGCCCAACCCCACCGGCACCGCGCCGGGGATGATCTGGACCCCCGCGCCGGCCGATTCCGATTTCCCGATTCAGAGAGGCTTCACCGTGCTCACCTTCCCCGGGGTGCCGAGCGAGCTCCATGCGATGTGGGAGGCCACCGCCGAGCCCTGGCTGCGCAACGCCGGCCTAGCCCAGGGGGTGTTCGCCAGCCGGCTGCTGCGCTTCTGGGGCGTGGCCGAATCCACCCTTGCCGAGCAGGTGGCCGATCTGCTGGATTTGGAGAATCCCACCGTTGCCCCCTACGCCGGCGCCGGCGAGGTGAAGCTGCGTCTCACCGCCCGCGCCGACGACCCGGCTGCCGCCGAAGCCCTGCTGGAGCCGGTGGAGCTTGATCTGCGCTCCCGCACCGGCTCGCTGTGTTTCGGCACAGACAACGACAGCCTCGCTTCGGTGGTGCTCGAGCGGCTCAGGCGGCGGGGCGAAACCCTGGCGGTGGCCGAATCCTGCACCGGCGGCGGCCTCGGGGCGGCCCTGGCCGCCGTGCCGGGCGCCTCCGATGTGTTCCTCGGGGGGGTGATCGCCTATGCCAATTCCCTGAAGGAAGGATTGCTGGGGGTGCCGCCGGAGCTGCTCGCGGAGCACGGCGCCGTGAGCGATCCGGTGGCGATCGCCATGGCGGAGGGGGTGCGCCGCGGCACCGGCAGCGACTGGGCCCTCTCGGTGACGGGCATCGCCGGGCCAGGGGGCGGCAGCGCCGCCAAGCCGGTGGGGCTTGTGCATCTGGGCTTGGCCGGTCCGGGCGGCAGCGGCAGCGCGGCGGTGCGGTTCGGGGGGAGCCGGGGTCGCGCCTGGATCCAGACCCTCAGCGTGGGGGAGTCCCTCAACCGCCTGCGGCTGGAGCTGGAAGCAGCGAACTGAAGCCGTCAGGACCATCCGGCAGATGTGCTCCATAGGGATCCCTCACGGCCGGGAGCAGAACGATCACGAATCCTGTGGCATGGAGTTTTCCCCCGTCCGCCAGGGTTTTCCGCGAAGGGCCGGGGGGTTTTCCACAGAATGCGGCTGCCCCGGCCGCCGTGCCGTCTGGGGAGTAGCCAATGCGTGGGGGAAACATCCCCTCCCCTTGACGGTTTTGGCTCCCGCCCCGCCGACTCGGCCCCCCGAGGCGCGTTGGCTCATCCGGCCCAGTTGTCACGGGCATCCCGCCCTGGGTCGCGCTGATCCCAGCACGGGAGTGGCCCGATCGGGTCGCTTTGACGCGAGGGGGCATGGCGTGGCCTGATGGGTCGGACACCGCAGCGGCAGACGCACGAATGAAAGATCGGCAGGAATTCACCCCCACCACCCCCACCAACCCCGCCAGCGCGGCCGTGCCCGACCATGCCCCCCGCAGCGTGAGCGTGGAGAACCAGTTCCCCGAAGACCTCTTCGACGCGATGGTCGCCTTCGTGGGCAGCCATCCCCAGTGGGATCAGTACCGCCTGATGCAGGCCGCCCTCGCCGGCTTCCTCTTCCAGCACGGCTGCCAGGACCGCTCCGTGGCCCAGCACTACCTCAACGGTCTGTTCCAGCGTGGGGGGGCTTCCCTGCCGGGCCCCCGGGCCTGAGCCCCGCAGCCGCCCTTCCCCGTGTCTGCCTTGGAGTCCCTATCTGCCCCTGCCAGGCCTGCCATGCCGCCTTCCTCCGCCTCCCCCAGACCACGGCTGGTGGTGCTCGATGGCTTCACCACCAACCCCGGTGACCTCTCCTGGGAGCCCCTCGAACAACTCGGACAGCTCAGCGTGCACGACCGCACGCCACCGGAGCTGGTGGCCGAACGCCTGGCCGGGGCCGATGTGGCGTTCACCAACAAGACCCGCCTCACGGCGGCTGATCTGGCCGCCGCTCCGCAGCTGCGGGGCATCGGCATGCTCGCCACCGGTCACGATGTGGTGGATGGGGCTGCCGCGGCGGCCCGGGGTCTGCCCCTCTGCAACGTTCCCGAGTACAGCACCGCCTCGGTGGCCCAGGCCGTGTTCGCCTTGCTGCTGGAGCTCACCAACCGCACCGGCCACCATGACGCCCTGGTGCGCGCTGGCCGCTGGAGTGCGGGCCCGGATTTCTCGTTCTGGGAAGGGAACCTCACCGAGCTGGCTGGCCTCAGCTTCGGGGTGGTGGGTCTCGGCCGCATCGGCCTGGCGGTGGCGGCGATCGCCCGGGCCTTCGGCATGGAGGTGCTCGCCCACCGGCGCCAGCCCATCAGCGCTGAGGGGGTGAGCGGCTTGGATTTCCCCACCCTGCTGCAGCGCTCCGATGTGGTGAGCCTCCATTGCCCGCTCACCCCCGAGACCCGCGGCCTGATCAATGCGGAGCGGATCGCCCGGATGAAGCCCGGCGCCCTGCTGATCAACACGGGCCGGGGCCCCCTGATCAACGAGGCCGACCTGGCCGCCGCCCTCCACAGCGGCCGCCTCGGTGGGGCGGGCCTGGATGTGCTGAGCCTCGAGCCCCCCGAACCCTCCAACCCGCTGCTCCACGCTCCGAACTGCGTGATCACCCCCCACGTCGCCTGGGCCACCCGCTCGGCCCGCCAGCGGCTGATCCAGGCCGCCGCGGCCAATGCCGCCGCGATCCTGGCCGGTGCGCCGCAGAACGTGGTGAATGGGGTTGATGGGGAAGCCGGCGCCCTTCTCTGACGCCCTGTCACCCTTCGGACTCGCAACCCTTCGATCAGGCCTTACCCGCAGCGCGGCTCAAGGAAGCGAGGTCCCCTGCGGCGTCCTTCCGGCCCGCTCAGGCCAGAGGCAGCCCATCGGGGTCAAGCAGCAGGAGGTGGAGGCTCTCCAGGCCCAAGGCGATCAGGCCTGCGGCCAGGGCGGTGCGGGCGCCGCAGAGCAGCAGGCGGATGGCCACCGCCGATCCGATCGGAATCATGTCCTTGCCTCCTGCCGCAGGGGCCCTTCGAGTTGGCTGAGCGGCACGGCGAAGGGAGCGCTGGACTTACGGAGATGGGGCCAGCGGCGCACCCAGCAGCGGAGATCGTCCTCCTCCACGCTCACCACCTCGTACATGGCATCGGATGCGGGGGCATCGGCACGGCCGTGGATCCGCACCACGCATCCAGGTTGAACAGTCATGGATCTGGCTCGGGGGACAAAAGGAAGAATGTATTGAGATTAATTGAGTCGATTGGGCTCGAAGCCCTGTGTTGTGTTATTAGCACGCATCCTCGAGTGGGTTCGGTGCTCCAGCTCACCGAGGTCGGTGGTCGGCGGCGGCACGCCGTCATCGCTCCCGACTTGCCCTGTGATCGCTCCATGATCACGGCGTTGGCGCGCGGCAGACCAAGCCCGACCCACCGTGCGGACTCCTCGATCGAGCCCCTCGCCTCCAGCCGGGGCCGTTGCCTTGGCTGCTCTGGGGGATTCCATAGGCTCCTAGGCTGATTCTCTCTCTTTAAGCTTCCGCGTGAGCGCCGGCACCCTCTACGACAAGGTCTGGGAGCTGCACCGGGTGGCGGATCTGCCTGGTGGCTCCACCCAACTGTTCATCGGACTGCACCTGATCCATGAGGTCACAAGCCCCCAGGCCTTCGCGGCCCTGCGGGATCTGGGGCTCACGGTGCGGCACCCGGAGCGCACCGTGGCCACGGTGGACCACATCGTTCCCACCACCTCCCAGGCTCGGCCCTTCGCCGATCCCCTGGCTGAGGCGATGCTGGCCACCCTGGAGGTCAATTGCGCCGATCATGGCATCACCCTGCACGGCCTCGGCAGCGGCCGCCAGGGGATCGTGCATGTGATTGCCCCCGAATTGGGCCTCACCCAGCCCGGCATGACGGTGGCCTGCGGCGATTCCCACACCTCCACCCACGGCGCTTTCGGTGCGATCGCCTTTGGCATCGGCACCAGCCAGGTGCGCGATGTATTGGCCAGCCAGAGCCTGGCCATGAACAAGCTCAAGGTGCGCCGCATCTGGGTGGAGGGCACCCTGCAGCCGGGCGTCTACGCCAAGGACTTGGTGCTGCACGTGATCCGCACCCTTGGGGTGAAGGGCGGTGTGGGCCACGCCTACGAATTCGCCGGCCCCGCCATCAATGCCCTCTCGATGGAGGAGCGCATGACCCTCTGCAACATGGCGATCGAGGGCGGCGCCCGAGTGGGTTACTGCAACCCCGATGCCACCACCTTCGCCTACCTCCAGGGCCGCCCCCACGCCCCGGCCGGCGAGGCCTGGGAGCGGGCCGTGGCCTGGTGGAGCGGCCTGGCCAGCGGCCCCGATGCCATGTTCGACGATGAGGTGCGCTTTGATGCTGCCACCATCGCCCCCACCGTTACCTGGGGGATCACGCCGGGCCAGGGCATCGGCGTGGATGAGAGCGTGCCCACCCTGGAGCAGACCCCCGCCGAGGAGCGCCCCCTGGCCGAGGAGGCCTACCGCTATATGGACCTGGTGCCCGGCGCCCCGATCGCCGGCCTGCCGGTGGATGTGTGCTTCATCGGCAGCTGCACCAACGGCCGCCTCAGCGACCTGCAGGCCGCCGCCGCCGTGGCCCGAGGCCGCCATGTGGCCCCGGGCATCAAGGCTTTTGTGGTACCCGGCAGTGAGCAGGTGGCCGCCGCCGCCGAGGCTGAGGGCCTCGATGCGGTGTTCCGCGCGGCGGGCTTCGAGTGGCGCGAACCCGGTTGCTCGATGTGCCTGGCGATGAATCCCGATCGCCTCGAGGGCCGCCAGATCAGCGCCAGCTCCTCCAACCGCAACTTCAAGGGCCGCCAGGGCTCGGCCAGCGGCCGCACCCTGCTGATGAGCCCGGCCATGGTGGCCGCCGCCGCGATCGCCGGCCATGTGGCCGATGTGAGGGAGCTGGTGGGCGCTGCCGCGGCTGTGAGCCCCTGAAGGTGAGTTGGGCCGGCTGCGGGCAGTCCTCGGCCTGCCCTCAGTGCCCGAGCTCCGGTTCATCCCCGATCTTCCTTTCCACAAGCCCTCTCCCCGCTCCTGGCCGCCCTTCGTCACTTTTCGGCCCCTTCCCTTCCCACCGCTTCGATGAACGCCCCCTTACCCGTCGCCGCCAGCGCTGAATCCGACGAGCCGAGCAGCACCGCCGTGGTGCCGGCCCCGTTCCCCGCCGGTCCGGTGCGGCTACTGCTGGGCCGCGGCGTGGCGGTGGTCGGCAACGACATCGACACCGATCGGATCATCCCGGCTCGTTACCTCAAGTGCGTGACCTTCGAGGGCCTGGCCGAGGGCGCCTTCGCCGATGACCGTACCGAGCTGGCCGGCGCCCATCCCTTCGATCGGCCCGAACACCAGGGCGCCACGATCCTGGTGGTGAATGACAACTTCGGCTGCGGCTCCAGCCGCGAGCACGCCCCCCAGGCCCTGATGCGCTGGGGCATCCGGGCGGTGATTGGCGAGAGCTTCGCCGAGATCTTCTTCGGCAACTGCCTGGCCCTCGGCATCCCCTGCCTCACCGCCAGCCCCGTCGATGCGGCGGCCCTGCAGCGGGCGATCGGTGCCACCCCGGCCGCTCTGCTCCGGATGGATCTGGAGGCCCTGAGGGTTCAGCTCGACCCCCAGGCCAGCGATGGCACACCCGCCAGCGCTTCCCTTGACCTACCCCTCCAGCTGGCCGAGGGCCCCCATCGCATGCTGGTGAGTGGCCAGTGGGATGGCACCTCCCAGCTGGTGGCCCACGACGCCGAACTACGGGCTACGGCTTCCTGCTTGCCCTATCTGGCGGGCTTTGGGGGCTGAAGGGATAGGTAGATGCTTTCATCAGAATGGGCGGTTGGTAGGGCCTTGTGCTGGGCCTATCGCCGGGTCGGGTCCGAATGATGGATTGGGCCCAAGCTCACCAGGCTTGGCAATCTGTCGGGAATAGGGCACGAATGGCAATCCAGTGCCGCCGAAACTGAAATCATTGAGCTTAACCCGTAGGCCGCCAAGTCCGTCGTAGGGACTGTAGAAGACGCCAATTTCGTAGGAGCGCCTTTGCCAGCGGAATTCCAGATAGGAATTGGTGATTTCGCCGTAATTTGGTGAATTGGGATCAACATTATATCCAATCCCGCCGCTGAACACCAGTGGTCCCGCAATCTGCTGGGTCAGGCCGATGCCGATGGTGCCCAAGTCCACGGCCCGGTCAAAGCTGAAGGGGCTGCCTCCCTGGCGCAGGGTGCCCCCGCCTGTCAGGGTGATTTCCGTGTAGTCGAAGAAGGGTTTCACGAAGTGACCCAGGGTAAGCGTAGGACCACCGGTGAGGCCGATCGTGTTTTGGTTAACGCCGTTGCCGTAATAGGCGAAGGTGCCCAGCACGTTCGCCCGCAGCCATAGGCCGGGCACCACCGGTTGTCCCGTGTTTGCGTAGGCAGCACTGGCTGTGAGGGCCGCTGGCTTGCCAATCCAGAGGGGGTAGTTGAGATTCGCCGAGCCGATGCCGCTGAAGCGCCAGGAGTCGGCGAGGTTGTTGGTGGTGAAGTCGTTGCCCTGGAAGTTGCCCACCCCCGTGCGCCAGAGGTAGTTGCCACTCAGTTTGCCCCAGTTGGGCAGCAGGCCCGTCTGCTCCAGGGAGGTGCCGTAGGCCGAATAGACATCCTGTTCCCCCAGGGTGCCGTTCCAGGTGCGGAATCGGTAAGCGCCGAAGAGGCGCCATTTGCTTTCGCCCAGCAGGGGCATCTGCACGGCTCTGCTGAAGTCGCCCCAGCTGCGGGTGCCGTTGGCGATGTTGTCGGGATTGAAGGTGGACATTTCCAGGGTTGCATCGGAGTTGAAGCCGAGCACCTGTCTCCTCAGGACGGCCTGAAGACCGAACAGGTCGCCTGCTTTGGTGGGTTGGGAAACGCCGGGTGCATTGGCTGACTGGCCCGGCAGTGGATAGCTGTCCGTGTTGCCGTTGATGGCCCTTTGGGTGAGGAACTGGGGCTGGATCCTGAGGATTCCCGTCTCGCCGACCCGCACAGGAATGTTGTAGCCGATGAAGCGGCCGTTACGGTCCTCCTCGTCGGCTCCCAACACCCAGCGATTATCGACATCCTGCTGCTTCTTGATCACCGTCCTGCGGGTGATTGGAATCGGCAGCCGCTCATCCAGCACCAGACGGTTGCGGTCGGTGCGGATCTCGGTGTCACCGTTGGGCAGCAGGGTGGCCACCACGTTCTCCGAATCCATCCACGACTGGGCCGGTGTGAAGGGGTCGTTGCTGAAGGCCATTCGGTCGGCTGTGATCGTGGTGGTGGTGAAGGCCATCTGCCGGGCCTGCACCCGCCAGCGGCTGATCGTGCCTTTCACCAGCTGGCTGTTTCCCTGGGTGGCCAGATTGTTGAGCTGGCTGGGCCTGGCCCCGCCGAATTCATTCACCTGATCCGGAGTGGACAGGGTGGAGGGAAAGCCATAGCGGCGCTCCGCCGAGAGGCTCTGCTGGAACTTCACGTCGGTGACACGCTGGTTGAGCCCGGCGATCACCGTGGCCCTCTCCCGCTCCTGGATTCGGGCCCGATCCCACACCGTGCCGGTGGGTCGGGCCGCCGGAGCGGGGGGCGTCATCGCGGATCCGCCCTGGCCCAGCGTGCCTCCGCCCGGCGCCGGCGATGGGTTGGCCAGGGCCGTGCCGCCACTGCGGCGGTTGGATGGGGCAGGGTCGCCGGCGGCGGGGCCCATCGTCACCAGGTCGAGCTGGCTGGCCAGGTCGGTGGGCGGATTGCTTTCCGGCGGTGGGGCCCCCGGGCAACCCTGGGCCGGCGGCAGTTCCGGCGGTTTGCGGGGCGGTGCGGAGGTGCCGAAGCGATAGCGCAGGCCCAGCAGATAGCCGTTGCTTCCCTCACTCACACCGTTGTAGGTGCCGTAGGCGCCGGAGCGATGGTGGATGCGACCCACCACCGAAAGCTGTGGGGTGAACAGGGCCTCCACCTCGAAGGCCAGGTAATTGAGGAAGGTGGAGTAGTTCTCGCGGAAGGTCTTCTCGTAGTTACTGGGTTCGGTGAGCAGGCTCACCCCTTCCACGACATAGACGCTGAGCCAGGGCTGCAGCCAGAAGCGCATGCCGATGCCCAGGGTGCCGTCGCCGAAATTCTGGGCCGGGGTGTTGGCGAAGGGCACCTCCTGGTTAAAGCCGCCTCCGGGTTGGGATTGGGAGCGGTGGTTGAGAAGGTTGGCGTCCAGCTCAAAGGCGACAAGACCACCATCGAGAATCCGCCGTTGCATGCCCACCCCGGCCAGGTACTCAGGCCGGTATTGGCCGTTGAATAGAAAAGTGTCGCCTAAGCCGGCCGTGTACATCTGGCCACCCCAGGCAGTCACCGACCAGGGGAAGGGGTGCCAGTCCGGCAACGGCGGCAGGGATGGGCTGCAGCTGATCGGTTCCGGCGGCAGCAGCGGCGCCGAGGGGAGCTGGCTGAGATCCAGATCCTGCTGACTGCCGTCAAGATCGAGCACCCCATACACATCGTCCATTTCGCCCCGCCCTTCCAGCAGGCTGAAGCGCAGCCGGCTGGCCTGGAAGTATTGCTGACCTCGCTGAAAGCGCACGCTGCCGCTGGCCAGGAGCTGGCGGGAGGCGGGATCGAATTCGATCCGATCGGCCATGATGCGGCCCCCCGCCAGGAGCGCCTTCACGTGGCCCGTGGCCACGTAGCGGCCGAGCTGGGCGTCGTAGCGCTGGCTGTCGGCGCTGAGTTCAAGCTCCAGCGGCGGTGATACCGCCGTTGGTGCAGAGCTCCTGCTGGTGCCAGCGGCTCCAGCAGCCCGGCCGGCGCTGCCCGGGGCCGTGGGCCGGGGGGCAGGTCCTTGCGGATCCGGGGTTCCGCTGACCGCCGTTGCCGCTGCCGGGGTGGGCTGGCCGGAAACGGGCACCGCCCCCGGCGCTGCCAGGCCAGCGGGAAGGGGAGTGAGCCAGGCCCCGGCCGTGCCCAGCAGAGCCGCCAGCCGGTTCGAACGGATGGAACAGTCCTTCTCCCGCTTGCTTCGGGCGGGCCGGCGATGGGACACCACAGTCGGCCGCAGGCAGGCAGGAAGTGCGTGATCCTGCCATGGGGGCCCCGCGCTTCCGTGGCGGGCGGGTCGGTTTGCCCGGTTGGGACAGTGGCTCGCGAACGGTGCTCCGTGCTGCGTTCAGCGGCTCCTCGCTCGCCGAACCTCCCCAATCAACAACCCCCCAACCCTCCGGGGACCGGAAGGTTGGGGGGTGGGGTGGACCCGCCGCGACGTCGGAGCTGGCGGGTCGGATCGGTCCAGGACGTTTCAGTCCTCCAGATCCTTGCGGCTGGGGGTGCGGCTCGGGTCGCTGGCCAAGAAGCCGAACACGAAGATCCCGATGAAAAAGAAAACGACCGAGTAAACCGAGATCTTGAGGGCGAGCATGGGCTGTCCGGCGGGTGACAGGGCGGGCGGGTGACAGGGGATGACAGGCCGGCCGCAATGGCTGGGCATCCCTGCCGCGGCCCCATCATCCTATGGGGCTGGAAAGGCCATCAAAATGCCCGAGGGGCTTCCGGAGGGTCAACTGGCCCGGATTGAAACGTTTCAGTCACGTTCGCCGGCCTCGCCGCCTGTGCCACTCGATCTCCAGCCCCTCTGGCGCTGCAACGGTGCTGATGGCGAACCGATCGCCGCGCTGAACCATCCCTGGGGTCGCCGGCACCGGCCCGACTGGACGGCGCGGGGGCTGGTGATCTGGCCCCGCGGAGGCCTCTGGCGGCACCTGCGCCTGCGCCTGGAGCGGCCTGCTGCCTGGGCCCATCTGGGCTCCGATGCCGCCTGCGCCCGCTTGTGTCTGCGCTGGTGGGCCGATGCGGTGGAGTTGCGGGTGGCCGGTGAGCCCGTGCATGCCGGTGATCTCTTCGACACCGCCTGCCGCTGGGAGTTGCCTCTCCGCTGGTGGCAGGGGGAGCCGCTGGAGCTGGAGCTGCGACTGCGCAGCCCCCTCCACGACGACGGTGCCCTGATCCTCAGTCAGGTGGTCCTTGAACCCAGGGATCCGGCTGATCCCTTCGGCCTGCTCGCCCCGACGGTGGCGGAGCTGGAGCGCCTGCGCCATGAGGCCGGTCTGCCACCCGGTCCCGGCGTTGGCCGCGTGCAGGTGCTGGGCCATGCCCACCTCGATCTGGCCTGGCTCTGGCCGGTGGCCGACACCTGGCGGGCCGCCGAGCGCACCTTCCGCTCCGCTCTCGACCTGCTGGAGCGCTTTCCCCAGCTGCACTTCGGCCACTCCACCCCGGCCCTCTACGCCTGGCTGGAGCAACACCGTCCGGCCCTGTTCGCCGCCATCCAGGCCGCCATGGCTTCCGGCCGCTGGGAACCGCTGAACGGCCCCTGGGTCGAGACCGATTGCGTCCTGGTGGGCACCGCCTCGCTGCTGCGTCAGTTCCAGGAGGGCCAGCATTACAGCCGCCGCGCCTTCCCCACCTGGGAGCATTGCGTGGCCTGGTTGCCGGATAGCTTCGGCTTCAGCGCCGGCCTGCCGGCGGTAGCCGCCGCCACCGGCGTGCGCTGGTTCTGCACCCACAAGCTGGCCTGGAACGCCACCAATCCCTTCCCCCATCGCCTGTTCCGCTGGCGCAGCCGCTGCGGTGCCGAGCTGCTCGCCCTCATGAGCGCCCCGATCGGCACGGACGGCGATCCGGAGGCGATCGAGCGATACCGACTCCAGTGGCAGGCCGCTTCCGGATGCCCGGATGCCCTCTGGTTGCCCGGCGTGGGAGACCACGGCGGCGGTCCAACCGCCGAGATGCTGGAGCAGTTGGCCCTCTGGCAGGGCCAGCCGGCCGCCGCGCCCCAGCGCCACGGCAGCCTGCGCAGCTTTCTTGCCGACCTAGAGCCCCTGGCGGGGCAGCTGCCGGTGTGGCGCGATGAGCTCTACTTGGAGCTGCACCGCGGCTGCCCCACCAGCAGGCCCGACCAGAAGCGCCACAACCGCACTCTGGAGCGGCTGCTGCGGGAAGCGGAGCTGGTGCGGGCCCTGCAGGGCCCGCCGACCCATCGCCAGGCTGCCCCAGAGGGCTTGGTTCCTCCTCCCCCGGACGATTCCGCGAAACGGTGTTCGGAATCGCCTCCGCCCTTATCTTCATCTGCTGCTACGCCCTCATCTCCGACTTCGGTTTCGCCCTCGCCAGCCCCCGGGAACCCCGTTGGTCCAGCAGAACCCGATCCGATCGACTGGCGCCCCCTGCTGTTCCAGCAGTTCCACGACATCCTCCCTGGCACCTCGATTCCGGAGGTGTTTGAGCAGGCCGAACCCCAGTGGCGCGCCGCCCGCCGCCGCGCCCGCCGGCAGCGCGATCGGGCCCTCGGGGCCCGGCCCGCCATGGTCGGCGCATCGGAGGCACAGCGCTGGCGCGTCGCCCAGCTCCAGCCTCGGCCGGCGATGCCCAGCACCTTGAGGCTTCCCCCCGGTACCTGGAGGCTGGAGGGTCCGGCCGGATCCAGGTCGCTGCTGGCTCAGCCCGCACCTGGCGGGGGTCAGTGGGTCCAGCTGGAGGGCATCGCCGGCATCGGTTTTGTGGAGCTGCGGCGCCAGTGCGGTGGCAGCAGCCGGGATTCCGGGCCGGCTCAGCCGCCGTCATTCCACTCTGGCAGCGGCGATCCCTTGCCGCTGCAACACCCGGTTGTCCTGGAGCCTGCCCCCGACCTGGGTCCCGGGCGCTGGCGACTGGGCAATGGTTTGGTCACCGCGGTGGTGGGCCCCGGCGGGGTGGAGCAGTTGCTGGATCGCCATGGCGCCGCCCAGCTGGCTGCTCCCTTGACCTGGCGCCGCTGCAGCGACCGCGGCGAGTTCTGGGATGCCTGGGACCTTGCCCCCGCCGATCGCCGCTGCCCCTTGCCCTGGCTGTGGCAGGAGGCGCCGGAGTGGATCGAGGCAGGTCCGCTCTGCAGCCGCTTCCGGCTGCGGGGGCGCTGCGGCGCCAGCCCGGTGCGGCTGGAGGGCCGCCTGCTGGCCGGCCAGCCCTGGCTGGAGCTGGTGCTCAGCCTCGACTGGCGCCAGCGCCATGAGCTGCTGCGCCTGGAGGTTCCCCTGGCCAGCCCCGCCGTGCGTTGGGCCGCCGACACGCCGGCCGGCGTGCTGGAGCGCCCCGCCGTGCTCCGCACCGAGCGGGAGCGGGCCCGCTGGGAGGTGGCGGCCTTGGCCTGGCTTGCCTCGGTGGGTCCGGCCGGGGGCGGGGGGCTGGCGGTGCTGCTGGATGGGGCCCAGGGGGTCGATGCCACGGCGGAGCGGCTGGGGGTGTCCCTGCTGCGGGCCCCCACCTGGCCCGATCCCGGCGCCGACAATGGCTTCCAGCGCCTGCGGCTGGCCCTGATGCCTTGCGGCGAGGGCTGGCGGCAGGCGCAGGTGCCCCTGCAGGCCCGGCGCCTGCGTGAGCCGCTCTGGTGCCACCCGGTCGATCCGGCCGCGGCCGATCTCCCTTTACCCGCCTGGCCGCCCCTGGCCGCCGACCTGGCCCTGGTGAGCTTGCGGGCCAGCGCCGAGGGCTCGGGGGATCTGGTGGTAGCGCTTCAGAACGAAGGACCCTGCCGTCGGCGGTTCGACCCCGGGCCCGGCTGGGTGCTGCTGGCCCGCCTTGATGGGCTCGATGCCGTCGTTGATCCCGACATTGCTCAGGCGGCAGATGCTGCAGGGGCCGCACCTGCGCAGCTCAGCGCTGAGGGATCCGCTCTTGTGCACCCCTGGGAGCTCTGTTTCTGGCGACTGGGGAGGCGCTGATCGATCCCAGGCCTCGTGAGTTCAATCTTCGTGATCATCGAAGGGGTCGGTGAGCCGCTTTGAGGGCGGGCCGAAGGCGGTGTAGATGCCGAAGCCGGTGAGGCCCAGCAGAACGGCCAAGACCGCGATGGCCACGGAGAGGGCGGGGGACGAGGTGGCGGCGGGTTCCATGGGCTGGATGGGGGGCTGGATGGGTGGGGCAGCTGCGGCCCCGTGAGGATCTGAGTGGAGCGATGGGCTGGGAACCGAGTGCCGTTACTCGGATTCGAGGCACCAGCTGGACCGGAGCGCTGGTCTGAGCGGGGAGGTTCTGGGGGTTCGCACTCCGAATCGAACACCCAGTGGACACTTGGTCTCGCGTCCGATGGGTCGTCACAAGTCCCTTCGGCCTGTCCCGGCAGGACCGACGGCACCCTTAGAGTAGCTAGAGCGATCTCATGCCCGAGAGGACCCGGCAGCCATGGCTCAACGCACCCGACTGGGAGACATTCTTCGCCCCCTGAACTCCGAGTACGGCAAGGTGGTTCCCGGTTGGGGCACCACGCCGGTGATGGGTGTGGCCATGCTCCTGTTTCTCGTCTTTTTGCTGGTGATTCTTCAGCTGTACAACAAGTCGCTGCTGCTCGAAGGCATCAACGTCAACTGGAACGGCCTCAGCTGAGGCCGGGCCCTGTCCCGGGTCTACCGGACCCTCCAGCCCACTCCCCATGAACGTCTTCGGTATCGGCCTCCCGGAGATGGCGGTGATCGCCGCCATCGGTCTTTTGGTGTTCGGTCCGAAGCGACTTCCTGAGCTGGGAAAGACCCTCGGCAAGACCCTGAGGGGCTTCCAGAGCGCGTCCCAGGAGTTTGAGAAGGAGTTCCGCCAGGCGGTAACTCCCGAATCGGAATCCTCCGGCGCCCAAGCCATCGCTTCAGCGGCTGCAGTGCTCCCCGTTTCTGCACCGACCACGGATCATTCGCTCCAGGCGATCACCCCTGGGATGCCCACGACTTTGGTGTCTGCTCCCGGGTCTGAGCCGACCTCAGGCACCATGCCGGCTCCCGTGGCGAGCGATCCTTCCGACAGCTGAGCGGCGGGGGTTCTCCTTGGATCTCCAGATGCTCGTCGGCCTAGGTAATCCGGGCAGCCGCTATGCGGAAACCCGCCACAACGTGGGTTTTATGGTGCTGGAGCGCCTGGCGGCCGTTGAATCGGCACCATTCCGTAACCAGCCCCGGCTCCAGGGCTTGTTAACCGAAATCGGCAGCGGCCCGCAGAGGTTGCGATTGCTGATGCCCCAGACCTATATGAATGAGAGCGGCCGCTCGATCCGCTCCGCCCTCGACTGGTTCCGGCTCGAACCCAGCCAACTGCTGGTGTTGGTGGACGACATGGACCTTCCCTTTGGCCGGCTGCGGCTGCGGGCCTCCGGCAGCGCCGGCGGCCACAACGGCCTGCGCAGCACGATTCAGCACCTGGGCAGCCAGGAGTTCGCCCGGCTGCGGATCGGCATCGGCGCCCCGGCTCAGGAGCCCCAGGAGCGGAAGGCCCGCACGGTGGGCCACGTCCTGGGCCGCTTCAGTAGCAGCGAGCGCCCCGTGCTCGATGCGGTGCTCACGGAAGTGATGAGCGGCATCGACCTGATCCGCCGCCTCGGGATCGAGCGGGCCGGCAACCGCCTCAATGCCTTCCGGGCCGAGCCCGTCGCCACCGCCCCGTGAGCCGATTGCCCACCACCACGGCGCGGCTGCGGGTGCTGCATCAGAGCTTTAGTCCAGCCCTGCTTGAGGGGGAGGTGAACGCCGGTAGCTTCCAGTGGACCTTTCGCTGGGCCTTCGATCGGGGCGAGCTGAGTGTGGAGCCCTCCCTGGGTCGCGCCCTGATCCAGGACGCATTGCTCCGCTTTCTGCTCAAGGCCGATTACCAGCTGGAGCCTGGCGGCGACTACATGTTCACAGTGCGGGCGGCCTTCTGAGCCCCAGGCCCGGCCCCAGCGGCCCGCTCCAGCGGCTGGCCCAGCCAGCGCTCCAGCAGCAGTTGGGCCACCACGTCGTCCCAGTCGCGGGGGGGCTGACGCAGGCCTTCGGGAAGCAGGCACTGCCAGCCTCGGGCTGGCTCCAGCTGCCAATAGCGCCGCCGGGCGGCCAGGGTGGAGCCGTGTTCGTCCACCAGCAGGAGCGGCAACTCTCCAGCCAGCCGCTCCAGCCAGCTGCGGCTGCTTGTGCCATCGCCCAGCACCACCACCGCCAGCTTCAGGTCACGATGCCAAGTCAGCAGCCGCTCCCGGCAGGGTCCGGGAGGAAGCACCAGGGCCTCCTCGATGAGGCGACGCTGGGGGTCGGTGCGGATCAGCCCGCACTTGCTGCGGCCTGGGTCGAGGGCCGCCACCACGCCCCTGCCATGGGGATCCAGGGGATCGACTCCGATCAGGGCCCCAGGCTGTGTCATGGGGCAGCGGGCCTCGGGGCGTTCGTCTGGTTGCGGCCCACCCAGCGCAGTTCCACCGCAATCGGATCGGGGGTGTCGGCGTTGCGCACCGCCACCGCCTCCAGGGTGGCCTTCTGCCCAGCCGGTCGGTCCGCCAGAGCCCGGCCCAGTTCGGTGAAGTTGTTGCCGTCCACCTGCAGACCATCCACCAGGGTTCCCTGCCGCTGAACCCTGGAGAAGGCGGCGGCCAGGAGCAGATTGAGCCGGCTGCGGATCTCGTCGCTGCTGCGTTCATCCCCCTCCAGGGCGGTGCGGGCCAGCACATCCCCCTGGCGCACCACCGGTCGGTTGGGACGCAGGTCGGGGAAGCCCACCACCCGGCCTTCCCCCCGCAGCACGTTGGCGGCCGAGCGGATCGTGATCACCCAGGTGCCCGAGGTGCCGAGCATGGTCTGGAGGCGTTCGATGTCGCTTTTGGGCACCAGCAGGATCTGGCGGTCCGCGGGGCGGTCGGGCAGGAGCAGCCGGAAGGCGGCCAAATTGGCCTGCTGGAGCAGGGCATCGATCACATCCTTGGCCTGACCGTTGCGTTGCAGTTTCACCCGCACCGTGGCCAAGGGCTGGCCACTGGCGATCACCACGTCGCCGCGACGCAGGGCGATCACGTTGGTTTCCAGCTGTTTCAGTTCGGCCTCGCCGGCGGAAATGCGCTGGCGCACTCCCTTGAGTTCAGCCTCATTGCGGCGGATCTCGGCGTCGCGGCCCTTCACGTCACGGTTGAGCCGCTGGCGCTCGCTCTCCAGCCGGATCCGCTCCCGCTGAAGCGGCTGCAGTTCCTGGCGCAGGCTGTCCACCCGTCCCTTGGTCGAGCTGAGCTCCTGCTGCACCTGCTGCCGGCGCTGCACGGCCTCTTGTCGCCCCTGCTGGGCCTGGCGGCGGCCCTGTTCCGCCCGCTGCACGTCGGCACGGCTGCGGGCCAGCTCGCGGCGGTTTTCTTCCAGGTCGGCCTGGCTGCGCGCCAAGGCGGTGCGGCTGTCGCGCAGGCGGGCCTGGATCTGATCCAGTTGAAACAATCCCACTCGCAGCTGGTTGCTCACCAGAAGCATCAGGCCGAGGGAGATCGCGCTGATCAGGCTGCCCGTGAGGGCCGTGATCACCACGGCGGTCTTGCGGGGTCTGAGGTTGAAGAGGCTGAGCCGGGCCTTGCCCACCTTGCTGCCCAGCCGGTCGCCGAGGGTGGAGAGCACGCCGCCGAGCACCAGCAGCGCCACGATCAGCAGCCAGCCCGACACGCCCTGCTCCAATACAAAACCAGTATCCCCGAGGAACGAACCGCTGTCGGCCCCCGTCTCCGTCGTTCAGGCGTCGATCGCGGGGATCCGGACAACGCCGAGATCAGCGTGCTTCGGCGGTTGTGGCCCCGGGATGGGGGCGGCTGCGACCCGCGATCAGCTGAACCGTTTGGCCAGGGCCACCGGGTCGAACACGGTGATTTTCTTGCGGTCGATCTGCACCAGACCGTCGTTGCGCAGGTCTCCGAGCAGTCGTGTGATCGTGACCCGGGTGGAGCCGATCGCTTCGGCGATCGCCTGGTGGGAGAGACGCAGGTCGATGGTGATGCCCTCGTTGCTGGGAACGCCGAAGTCGCGGCAGAGCACCAGCAGGAAACTCACCAGCCGCGAGCTCATGTCGCGATGGGTGAGAGTTTCGATCATGGTTTCGGTCTGCAGGATGCGGGAGGAGAGGCCCTGCAGCAGCAGCAGCCCGACGCTGGCGTCCTGCTCAATGGCCCGCCGCACCGAGGTGGCCGGGGCCGTGACCATCTCCACCCGGGTGAAGGCGATCGCGTGATAAAACCGGTCTGAGCGTTGGCCGGTGAGTAGGGAGAGCACTCCGAAGAGGCTGTTTTCACGCAGCAGGGCCACGGTGATCTCCTCCCCCGATTCGTAGACCCTCGACAGCCGTACGGCACCGCGCCTCAATAAGTAGACCCGTTCGGCGGGATCACCGGGGAAGAAGATCGTTTTGCTGCGTTCGATCGTTTCCACGCTGCTGCCCGATAGGCTGCGAATCACTTCAAGCAGCGTGGGGCCTGGGGTCACGGCAGTTCCGGTGGACGCCACGGCCCCCGGAGACCCGCTGGACGGGGTGCTCGCAAGGCGGCTGAATCCGCGCGTGGCGCCGACCATGGGGCAGGTACGGGAAGCTGGAAGCTAAGGATCACCTGGCCGCTTCCTTGTAGCGAATCACACTGTTTGCTCCCCTGGGCGTTTCGCCAGCACCTGCCGCTGCCAGGTCTGAAGTTGGCTGATGCCCGTGGGGGCGAGGTTCAGCAGGGTCGGGAGCGCGTCCCGAGGGCCTCGAGATCGAGGGCAGTCCGCAGGCTGCGGCTGATCAGGCGCTGATCTCCTGGCTGCGGAGGCCGGCAGCAGGCGGCATTCGGCATTCAGCCTGCCGAGGCCCGAGCACCGGCGCCAGTGGGGCATCTTCACCTCCAGGCCAACGCTGCAGTGCACGCGGGTGTGCCTTGGCAGCTCAGGGGGCGGAAGCCGTTGGTCCGATCGTTCCAAGGGTCGGCCCCAAGCCCGCCCGGGGCTTCGCTGCTGTTCGGAAGCTTTCGCGACGGATCCACCAGGGGTGGTGTTCTCAGCTTGCCTGGGCCGCTACATTCAGTTCACGGGGTCCGGATCCGATCCGATCACCACCCGACGAACCCGCCCGCCCAACCCTTCTGGAATCCAGCTTCCATCGCCTCGCCAGCGATCCCGTTGAGGGGTTTGTGGCGGCGTGGCGGTCGGATTGCTGTTGTTCCTCTATCCCTCGTCCATGACCGCCAGCCTTGCTAGCCATCGCCACAGCCCCAGGGGCGAAGCCGGTGGTCGGCGGCCTCCCCTGCGGCTGGTGCCTCGGCCTGAGGGACTGCTGCAGATCCACACCGCCCCTTTCCGCGGCAGCTTTGCGGCGGTGTTCAGCCAGGCCTTACGTACGGCGGGCTTGGGCAGCCGGGTGCTGATCAGCCAGTTCCTCAAGGGCGGCGTGGACCAGGGCGTGGAGGGCTCGCTCTGGCTCTGTGGGCGGCTCCAGTGGCTGCGCCCGGCCACTCCTCATTGCCTGGAGGTGGAAGCGGCCGCCTTGGCGCCCAGCGTCGCCGATTCCGCCGTTGCGCCCAATGCCACCGATCTCGCCGCCACCGACCCCCGTGAGGCCGTGCAGGCCGTGTGGGCCTACAGCCGCGACCAACTGCTCAGCGGTGCCGTGGATCTGCTGGTGCTCGATGAACTGGGGCTGGCGATCGAACTCGGCTACCTGCCGGCCAACGAGGTCACCGACACCTTGGAGCGACGCCCTGCCCATCTGGATGTCATCCTGACGGGCCCCTCGATGCCCGCGGCCCTGATGGCGATGGCCGACCAGGTCACCCAGCTGCGTCGCGCCCCTTAGGTCCCACCGCCGGCCGCTCCCCTCCAAGCCGATGCTCAAGAACGACCGCTGGATCAACGAGCAGGCTGCCGCCGGCCTGCTGGAGCCGTTCCAGGCCACCCTGGTTCGCCACCTTGATCCCGAGACGCGCAGCGGGCCGGTGCTCAGTTTTGGGTGTTCCTCCTACGGCTACGACCTGCGGCTTTCGAGCAAGGAATTCCTGATCTTCCGCCATGTGCCCGGCACGGTGATGAACCCGAAACGGTTTAATCCGGCCAACCTCGAGCCAGCACCGCTGCATTGTGATGAGGATGGGGAATACTTCATCCTGCCTGCCCATTCCTATGGGCTGGGGGTGGCATTGGAGCGCATGAAGGTGCCGGCCAACATCACGGTGATCTGCCTGGGCAAGAGCACCTATGCCCGCCTCGGCATCATTGTCAACACCACGCCGGCCGAGGCCAGCTGGGAGGGCCACCTCACTCTGGAATTCAGCAATTCCTCCGGCGCCGATTGCCGCATCTATGCCAACGAGGGCATCTGCCAGCTGCTCTTCTTCGAGGGCGATCCCTGCGAAACCACCTACCAGGATCGGGCCGGCAAATACCAGCACCAGCCGGAGCGGGTGACGCTGGCGAAGGTGTAAAGCGAGGGCCTGCACCGAGCTCAGTTGGCCTTGAGCGCTGAGGCGATCGCACCGTTAGGGATCAACCGTGGCCAGCCCCGTTGTTCTGGCCAGCGGTGAATGGATTCCTCGCGATCAGAGCCGTGAGGCCCAGCTCCTCCCTCCATTCGGCCAGGGGCCTTTCCCAGGCCTCTTCCCACCGCTGGGCCAGCAAGGGGCTCCTCGTGCTGGCTCCCAACTCGAGTCCGTAAGCGATCGCCAGGCCCACATCCACCCCGGAGGCCCCAGGGGTTTCCGCCTCGTGAACGCGATGGATCAGATCGGCGGCCACTAGTAGGGCGGTGCCGGGCCAACGCAGCTGTTCGGTGGTGAGGCCATTGAGGGCCGCTTCACCGGCGAGGGTGGTGGGGCAGCCGCTGATGGCGTGCCACACGTCGTGGCAGGCGCGGATGCGCCGCTGCAGGTAGATGGCATCACCATCGGCCCCCGGCGGTAACTCCGGTGGCGGCAGAGGTTCCAGGCCCTGGTCGGCCAGCAGGTGGCCATAGACATGGCCCAGGCTTCCAGGCGGCAGGGAGGCCAGCCTGTCCTGATCTGGCCAAGGACCCCAATAGCGCTCCCGCACCAAGGGTTCGATGGCGGGGTCGGCCTGCAGGCGGGTCCGGGCGGCGGCGGCAGCCGGCGTGGCGTAGCTGGCGTTGAGCAGATCGAGGGCTTGGGGCACGTCGCCGGGATCGCTGCACAGCGCGAGCATGTCGGCGGCGAGGCGTCGGAGCTGGGCGGTGAGACCGTTGCTGAGGCCTTGTCCGGAGATCGCTGCCATGGGCACCCTCAAATCTTGGTAGTTCAACATTGAAGGATCTGACGCCAGCCGATGCGCAGCGTTGAGGTGAAGGGATTAACGAGGGCCATGGCCGGCGCTCAACCAGGTGGAAGCCGACGCTACTTTTCGCCAAGTTGCCTCGCTTTGAAAGCCATGAGATAGGGATTTGCAGGCTTTTCGGCTCAAGAAGCATGGAATGTGAATGCTGTTCCGAACCGCTTTGGTCAGCGTTGGCGGTGACCATGGCGTGATCCATGGCGTGATAACGAATCCATGTTCAGGGCGCCAGCCGCGCCTTGTGCAGCCGGCTCTTCTCATACCAGGTGGCGAACTGCGGCGCCCAGGCCACCAGGTGGGGCCACATCAGATCGCAGAGCTCGCGGATCTCCTGCTGGGCGTCGAGCTTCGCCCGCAGATCCAGGAAGTGCAGGAAGGCGCGCAGGCTGAAGCTCACCACGAAGTGCTGGCGGTAATCGAAGGGCAGGATGCCGCGGGCGTGCTCCTCGGCAAAACCGGCATCGAGTAGCTCGGCGTAGCGTTCGGCGGCGGCGCGGCAGAGGGCAAGATCCTTGGCCCGTTCGTCTGCGCTATAGGCATACTTTTTGCCTTGCCGATCGCTGTAGTCGCCCACGGGTCGTAGGTAGAACACCTCTTCGAGCTCCAGCTCGCGCTTGGCGGCCTTGCGGATGCGGTCGCCCGTGTAGCGCATCGATTGCACATCGAAGCTCACGCCCACCCGGTGGGTGCGGGCCTGCTGCATCACCGAATGGGGAAACCAGCCCACGTTGAGCACGATCTGGGCGTGCTCCAGCGGCCCGTAGTGGCCCCGCTCGCCGGCCAGCAACCGTTTTACGCAGATCTCGCCGGCCCGCTGTTCATCCGGCCAGTCCTTCCGGTCATCCGCCACGAAGCCCTCGCTGTAGTCCTGGTGCATGCCGGCATACACGCACTGCTGGGGGTTGGGTGTGGCGGCGATCAGGTCGACCCGGAAGCGGGGATCCATGGTGGACAGGGCAGGGCGAGCAGGAAGGGGTGATGGAGGGCTCCGCTCAGCCGTGGCTGCGGGGACCGATCGCGGCACGGCGGCCGGCCTGGGCGGATGGCGGGCTGTCGGCGATGGCCGATGCCGTGGCTCCGGATCCGTCCCGGGTTGCGGCATCGCTGCCCGCAGGACGGTCGGTTGCCCCGGACGGGCCACTACCAGCGCCCCCGCCGCCGGAGGCTGAGGGGGCGCCTGGGGCCTCTTCGAGGCTGCTGGTTGCACCTACCCCGACCAGCTGCGGCAGGGGCCTGGCCTCCACCAGGGCCGTGGTGAGGGCCTCCAGTTCCTCAGGGCGCCGGGCCCCGATCGAGCGGCCCACGGAACGGCCGCCGGCATCGAACAATTCGAGCTGGGGGATGCCGTTCACGGCGTAGCGCTCCAATTCCGGTTGCCAGCGGGGGTTGTCTACGTTCAGGAGCACCACATCGAGCGCCCCTCGCCGCTTCTGCTCGATCGTCTCCATGGCCGGGGCCATGGTTCGGCAGGCTTCGCACCAGTCGGCGTAGAACTCCACCAGGGTGGGTCGTCCATCATTCAGGGCCGTGGTCAGATCCGGCGACTGGCGGGCCAGCCGTTCCAGGGGTGCGGCCGGATGAAGGCCGCCCCGCAGCCAGAACAGCAGGACCGCCAGCAGGGCCGCCACAGCTGCCAGCACCATCCGCTCGCGGCGTCCCAGGCCGCCGGCGCCGGCCGGGATAGAGCCCCCCCCCGGGAGACCCGCGGCTCCGGCGGTGGCTTCGGCGGTGGAATCCGGGGGGGAGAACATCGGTTGGACCAGCCCAAGCTGGCTGGCACTCTGGCAGGAGTGGACCTGAGGCTGGGCGCTGAAGTGCCGCTGGACAAACTTGCTAGCTTCCGCTTAGCGGGACGATCCCGGTGAAACGGCGCCTCACCCTTCATTTCCCCCGAGAGGCGGTCCACCAGCCGATCACCTATCGGCTCGCCGTGGATTTCGATGTGGCTGCCAAGATTCTCCGGGCCCAGGTGGCGCCCAACCAGCTCGGCACCATGGTGGTGGAGCTTTCCGGCGACATCGACGAACTCGATGCTGCCGAGCTCTGGCTGGAGCGCCAGGGGCTTGGCATTAACCGGGCTCCGGGCGAAATCCATATCGATCCCCTGCGCTGCGTCGATTGCGGCATTTGCTCGAGCGTCTGTCCCAGCGGAGCCCTGCAGTTCGAGCCAGTTGCCCAGCGACTGCATTTTGAAACCGCCCGCTGCCTGGTCTGTGAGCAGTGCATCCCCAGCTGCCCGCTCACGGCCATCGCCTTGGTGCTCGACCCCCGGACCGCCGATCCTGCCCTGCCGGAGTCCCGGACCGCCGCTGCTCCCGGTTCAGTTCCGCGGCGCTATCCCACCCGCTTCGGCCGCAGGCCGGGCCCTTCTGCGTTGTGATGAGGCGGCTGTTCCTCCTGCTCCTGCTGCCGCTGCGGGCCCCGATGCTGCTCCTGCTGGCAGCGGTGAGCGTCTATCTGGGCATGCACTGGGTTGACCCCCAGGCCGGTGGTCTCAACGCCACCCATCAATTCGCCCCGTTGTTCTGGTCGGCCCAGTGTGCCCAGGCCCTGCTGGTGGTGGTGTTCTGCTGTATGCCCGATCTGCTGTTGCGGCGGTTTTCGGTGATGCTCGCCGCCAGTCGGGTGGTCACCCTGGTGGCAACCGTGCTGCTGGTGACCATCGGGGGGCTGTACCTCCTGCACCTCGAGGTGTTCTCCAATGTGCTGATCCTGGCCGCCTCCGTGCTGCTGGTCCGTTTGGACCTTGTGCGCATCCGGCTGGCTCCCGCTCCAGGGCTCCTGGCCCTGCTGCTGGCGGGGGTGGTGCTGATCGGGGCCAACCTGGGCCACAGGCTCGGCACGGCCCATGCTTCCGACAACGAAGGCATCGCCCCCGCAGCGACGGGCCAGCGGGCCCAGCCGCAGGTGTCGAATAGGCGCCGGCTGCTGTTGGGCCGGGTCAAGACCCAGCAGCAGCCGGCACCCCAGGCCCGCTAGCCCCCCGCTGCCGCTCAGCATCCCGGCAGATTGCTCTGGCGATAGCTCCAGGCGTTTCCGAGCACCTTCTTCACGTAGATCCGGGTTTCGGGAAAGGGGATGGCCTCCACCCACAGTTCCGGTGCCGAGCGAAGCCGAGCATTGACCCAGTCCGCCACCGCCCCGGGACCGGCGTTGTAGCTGGCCACGGCCGGTAGGGGATCCCCCTGCCATTGCTGCAGCTGCCCCTTCAGGTACAGGCCCCCCAGGGCCGCATTTTGCTCCGGGCGTTCCAACTCGGCCGTGGACACCGGCCCGCCGGCCAGTTCCGCGGCGGTGGCCGGCATGACCTGCATCAGGCCTACGGCGCCGGCGGCGGAGTGCACCGTGGGGGTGAAGCGGGATTCCTGTTTGGCCAGGCCCTGCAGGAGCTCCATGGGAACCTGCCGCTGCTCGGCCACTGGCCGGAACGCCTGCAGGAACCGTTGCGGATGGAGGCTGCGCTCCAGCTGGGGCAGCAGGGCGCACTGGTCGGGCCTAAGGCGCAGGCTCGCCTGTTCCAGTTGGCCCAGGCCGGTCCAGTCGTCGCCCACCCCCTGCCGCAGCCGGCCCTCCACCAGCAGCTCAGCCGCCTGGCGGGGGGGCGTGCTGCCCCTCTGTGCCCGCCAGGTTTCCCAGGCCTCGTCGCGCTGGTCGAGGCGCCAGAGTTGATCGAGCAGGGGATCGCCGCTCGCCAGGGGTTGCCAGTCGTTCGAGCGGTCCGCGTCCGCCGGCTTCCCATGCCCGCCACCGCTCGCGCCGCCTGTCGGCTGCCCCGCCCCGAGGTGGTCGGCCTCGCCGAGCTGAACCGCCGCCCTCCAGCCGTAGTAACCGCCTGGGCTCTGGCGCCGGAGTTCCCGCCAGGTGGCGGCGGCGGCACTTTCATCATTCTGTTGCCGCTGGATCATCCCCAACCAGAAGCGGGAGCGGGCCGCCAGGGGGGCCGGCAGGCGTTCCGCGGGGATCGTCCGCAGCAGGGTGGCCGCGGCGTCCCACTGGCCGGCCAGGAGCTGCCGCCGCGCCAATTCCCACTGCAGCTCCCAGCTGGCGGGGTCGTCGGGCCAGCGCCGCAGCACCGCCAGGGCACCGGCCGCCTTCGGATCGGCGAGCACGCGCCTGGCGGCCACGGGGGCGCTTACTCGCCAGGCTTCGGGTAGGGACTCCAGGACCTTCTGGGCCTCCGCTCCATTCTGCTGGGCCAGCAGACGCACGGCGTCTTCGGCCTCGGGTGAGCCCCCGCCCGGCCCACCTTGGCGGGCCACCTCCAGCAGCAGGGCCAGGGCCTGAGGGTGCTGCTCCGGTTTGCCCTGGAGCAGGGCTCGGCCCAGGTCCAGCCGGCCGGCGGCGCTGAGCTGGCTGGCAGCCGCCGCCCGGGCCGGATCTCCGCCATCGCCGCCCAGACAGGCCAGGGCCCCATCGCCATCGCCGAGCTGGGCGATCCCCGCGGCGAGGCTCGCCCGCTGGGCTGCCGTCGGGCGAAGCGGGCCAGAGCGGCAGGCCTCCAGCAGTCGTTCGTCGGCCCCTGGCCAGCGGGCCCCCCAGCGAGCCAGATGCAGGGCGCCGGCCAGCCGGTCCGCGGGGGCGGGGCCTGCCTCCAGGGCGGCGGCGAGGGCGGCCGGATGGGCCGGGAAGCGCCGCATCAGCTCGACCCGCAAGGCCGGCCGGCGGCGGCCGAGGGTGTAGAGGGCATCAGCCGAGGTGGCGGATCCGCGAAACCGGTGCAGCAGCGTCTCCCACAGCTGGCGGGCCTGATCGTGTTCCCCCAGGGCGGCGGCATTCTGGGCGGCGTTCTTGAGGGCCACCGCCGCCACCGGATCCCTGCCCCATCCCAGGCCCCGTAGGAGATCCCTCTGCAGTTGTGGGTCGTCGGGGAACCGCTGGGCCAGCAGCAGGCTGGCGTCCCGCCGCAGGCCCGGATCCGGTGCCCAACGCCGTAAACGCTCCAGCTGGCCTGAGGGCGTGGCGGGGGTCAGGGGCGGCAGACTCTGCAGCAAGGCCCGTCCCCCGACAAGGGCAGCGCCGGTTCCGAGGCAGGAGGCGGCAAGCAGCAGGTAGAGACGGGTCAAGGCCGGAGGGCATCACGCTTGGCATTCTGGGCAATGCCCCCGACGCCAACCCGGTGCGCCTGCCCCTTCTGCCGCGCCCTTCCCTGCCGGATCGGTTCCGCCAGGCTTCCGCCCTGCCCGCGGCGCTGCGCCCCCTGCTGCGCGACCTCCCCGGCGCAGGCCAGCGTCGACGGGCTCTGGCGGCAGTCGTTCTTGCGATCCTGATGCTGCTGCTCAGGCCCTGGCCTCCCATGTTCTGGCTGCCGGGTTGGTGCGTGGGCGGGTTGGGGCTTTGGGCCCTCGTTGAGGTGCTGCTCTGGCTTTGGCGCCCCCGCCGCTGGCGCTGAGCGGTGATCACGGCACGTAGCCTGACCGCCGATTGCTGCACGCCGCCCCATGGCCGAGTCTCCGGCCACTCTTCCCACCCCTTCGGCGACCAGTCCCGCGGCGGCGCTTGAGGAGCGGATCCCCTCCCCGATCGGTGCCCCCTTCGATGGGGCCCATGCCGCCTTTGGCACCGATGGCATCCGTGGCCGGGTCGGTACTGCCATCACCCCTGCTTTGGCCCTGCAGGTGGGCTATTGGTGCGGGCGGGTGCTGCCCGCGGAGGGGCCGGTGGTAATCGGCACCGATTCCCGCACCAGTGGCCCGATGCTGGTGGCGGCTCTCACCGCCGGTCTGACCGCGGCCGGTCGCCAGGTCTGGCAGCTGGGTCTCTGCCCCACCCCGGCGGTGCCGGGCACCATCCGCCGCTGCGGGGCGGCGGGAGGCCTGATGGTGTCGGCGAGCCACAACCCCCCCCACGACAACGGCATCAAGGTCTTTGGTTCCTCGGGCGCCAAGCTCGACCGCTCGACCCAGCAGGCGATTGAGGCGGGGCTTCGCGGTGAGGCGGAGACGGTGGCCCTGATGGCAGATGGTAGGGCCCATCCGCGCGCCGATCTGCTGGACGCCTACGCCGCCAGCCTGATCGCCAGCGTCGGCGAAGCGAGGCTAGAGGGATGCAGGGTGGTGCTGGATCTGTGCTGGGGGTCGGCCACCGCCTGCGGCGAGGCCGTGTTCCGAGCCCTCGGGGCCGAGCCCCTGGTGCTCCATGGGGAGCCCGATGGTCGCCGTATCAATCAGGGTTGCGGTAGCACCCATCTCGAAGCCCTGCGGCGCGCGGTGCTCGAGTCGAGAGCCGCCATGGGCTTTGCCTTCGATGGCGACGCCGACCGGATGCTGGCCGTGGATGGCCGGGGGCGTGTGGTGGATGGCGACCAGATCCTCTATCTCTGGGGTTCTGCCCTGAGGGAGGCGGGCCAACTGCCGGCCAACCGGATCGTTGCCACGGTGATGTCCAACCTGGGTTTCGAGCGGGCCTGGAGCGACGCCGGTGGGGTCCTGGAGCGCACCGCCGTCGGCGACCAGCATGTCTATGCCGCCATGGAGGAACTCGGCGCCGGTCTGGGTGGCGAACAGTCGGGCCACATCCTGGCCGCTCACCACGGCATGAGCGGCGATGGGTTGCTCACGGCCCTGCAGGTGGCCACCCTGGTTCATGGTCGTGGCCAGACCCTGGCCGACTGGATGGACGGCAGCTGGACGCCCTTCCCCCAGAAGCTGATCAACGTGACCGTGCCCGATCGGGGCCGACGCACCGAGTGGCAGCAGTGCGAGCCCCTGCGACGGGCCGTGGAGGGGGCCGAGCAGGCCATGGCCGGCACCGGCCGGGTGCTGGTCCGGGCCAGCGGCACCGAACCACTGCTGCGGGTGATGGTGGAGGCGGCTGAATTGGAGCAGGTGGAGCACTGGGCTTACCTGCTGGCGCAGACCGCGGACGATCACCTTAATCACCCCTAGAAGACTCCCGTCCCCCGGCTCCCCTGGCGCCGCGCCAACATGCCGACATGGACGTGGCCCCCCGCACCGCCGAACAGGATCTGGTGGTGGTCGGTGGTGGCATCGCCGGCCTCACCGCCGCCGCCCTGCTGGCCCGGGAGGGCGTGGCGGTGGAGCTGCTGGAGTCCCATTACCAGAGCGGCGGCTGCGCAGGCACGTTCCGCCGCGGACCCTGGTTTTTCGATGTGGGCGCCACCCAAGTGGCCGGCCTGGAGCCCGGGGGGATTCACCAGCGCCTGTTCACCCACCTCGGGATTCCGGCGCCGGCGGCCACCCCGCTCGATCCCGGCTGCGTGGTAGATCTCGGCGATGGAGAGCCACCGGTGCGTCTGCACCGTGCTCCCGCCGCCTGGCGGCAGGAGCGGCGTCGCCAGTTCCCAGGAAGCGATCGCTTCTGGGATCTCTGCGCGGCCCTGCATCGGGCGAACTGGGCCTTCGCCGGCCGCGATCCGGTGCTGCCGCCCCGCTCCTGGTGGGACCTGGGCCAGTTGCTGGGCGCTCTGAGGCCCGCAACCCTGGCGAGCGGTCTGGCCACCACCGCCACCATCGCCGATCTGCAGCGCCTCACCGGTTGCGGCGCCGGTGTGGCCGGCGAACGATTGCGCCGCTTCCTCGATCTCCAGCTGCGGCTCTATTCCCAGGAATCCGCCGACCGCACTGCCGCCCTCTATGGAGCCACGGTGCTGCAGATGGCCCAGGAGCCCCTGGGGCTCTGGCATCTGGAAGGTTCGATGCAGGCGCTCAGCACGACCCTGGAGCAGGCCCTCGCCCGCTGGGGCGGCCGGCTGCTGCTGCGGCACCGGCTGGAGCGGCTGCATCCGCCGCAGCGGCCGGGCGCTCCCTGGCATCTGGCGGGCGTGGGGCCTGGCGGTGCCCCCTTTCTGATCGTGGCCCGCGAGGTGGTGCTCACCTTGCCCCCCCAGACCCTGCCGAGCCTGCTCGGAGAGGATCTGCCCCAGGCCTATGGCCGGCGGATCAGCGCCTTCCCCGATCCCTCAGGGGCCCTGGTGTTCTACGGGGTGGTCCACCGAAGCCGTCTGCCCCCCGATTGCGCACCCCATCAGCAGCTGGCCTGGGGGGATCCGGGGTCGCTGTTCGTGTCCGTGAGCCGAGAGGGTGACGGGCGGGCGCCGCTGGGGCAGGCCACGGTGATCGCCAGCGTGTTCACGACGGCCCGGCCCTGGTTCGATCAGCCTGAGCCTGAGTACCAGCACCGCAAGGCTGCGGCCCGCCGCGGCATCGAGGCCGGCCTGCAGCGGTTGTTGGGGATCATTCCGGCCGACTGGCTCCATGGCGAACTGGCCACCCCCCGGGGCTGGGCCGGCTGGACCGGTCGGCCCTTCGGTTTCGTGGGCGGCCTCGGCCAGCACCCCAGTCGGTTCGGTCCCTTCGGCCTGGCCAGCCGCAGCCCCCTGGCCGGCCTCTGGCTCTGCGGCGACAGCATCCATCCGGGGGAGGGCACCGCCGGGGTGAGCCTCTCGGCTCTGATGGCGATCCGCCAGTTGCTGGCGGCGAGGGGACGGACTTGGCGCTGGCGCGATGGTGATTCGGCGGTGGGGTGAGGATCCGGGGGTGGCGTCAGCGCTCGCAGCCCAAAACGTGCCGCCTGCCGCCAGCTCAAGGCCCTTGTAATGCCATTCCCTTAGCTCCAGAAGCTGCCGGGGTCATGCTTTTGAAGCATGTTTCAGGCCGGCCGGCAATTGTTTGAGGGCCGTGCGGCGCGGGGCGACTACCCCGGTCCGCCTCAATGTGATGGCGCTGACGATCTCAGGGTGATTCCGTTGAGGCTGGCGCCACCGGCACCGGGGGAAGATCGGCTCCGCTTCTGTTCCCTGCCGCCGTTCGCTGCCGGAAGGGAATCCAGCGGGCCACCACGCGCTTGTTGCGCACCTCGGCGGCCGGAGTCAGCCAGAAGATGGCGCGTCTGCCGTCGGTCACGTAGGGGTCACCGGTGTAGTTGGTGCGGGCCTGGTCCGGTCTTGAGGGGCCGACGCCGCCGACGAAGCCGAAGCGCGACAGACCATCGGAGAAGAAGAGATCCTGCAGCAAATACCAGCGGGTCTCATCCACGGCCGGATCGATCTTGTGGGTGGTGATCGTGCGGCGCGTCAACCGCACGCCGATGTCGCGGCTGATCTGGCCTACCCACACCGGCTGCCCCTCGAAGGTCACCGGCGCGAGCCACAGCCGCATGTGGTTGCGCTGGTTCACATCGCTGCGGCCCTTCTGCAGGGCCATGTCCTGGCGGCGGCTGAACAGATACAGGGGGGAGACCGGGGCGTAGCGGTAGCGGCCGCCGAGCAGGGCCGACCGCACGGTGCGCCAGAGGGAGCTCACGCTGAGGGTCTGGGTCACGTGCCAGCCCCGCCGCGCCAGGGTGGGAAACACGGTGTCCCGGTTGCCCACAATCACCACATTGAGGGGATCGGCGGGGGTGCGGCGGTCGCCGCCCCGGGCGCAGCAGGGCACGTCGTGCTCGAGCCAGTGGCGCAGCCCCACCTCATCAAGGTCGCGCAGCTTGGCGGAGGGATAGAGGCCATTCCAGTTCACCTTCTGGAAATCGGTGGCGTGGCCGGGCACCTCGGTGAGAAAGGAGAAGCGTCGCAGCTCGGGCTGGGGCCCGGGAGCCACCAGCTCGAAGCTGGCGTACTTGATGCCCTCATCCAGGTTCGTGAATACAAAGCCTGAGGTGGTCGCCTGCGGATCCACCACCGAAGGCAGGCCCAAGCGATTGAGGAGCTCATCCACCCGCTGGTTGGCGGCCGACGCGAAGGGGCGATGGCCGATCCAGGCCACCTCGAGGGGGGAGTAGTACTCGCTGTCGATTGTGATCGGCGGCAGATACCAACGGCGTTTCTCTCGGTTCACCACCTTCACCCACACGGGCTGAATGCCGGCGGCCGCTACGTCGAAGCCCAGCAGCCGCTGGGATTCCTTGGGGTTGAGGGCCGTCACCGTCACGTTGACGCCGCCATCGATCCGGCTCTGGCCCCTACGCAGCAGGGAGGCCTCATCGATGGGGCGCGGAGCCATGGGGCTGCACCCCATCAGGCCCGTGAACAGCAATGCTGCGCCGGCCAGGGCCCACGGCCGCCCCATCAATCACTTTCCGCAGGAACGCTGTTCAAGCTAGGAGGCGGTGGCGGTAGCGTCACCACCGGACTGCTGCGGTGCCCCGAGGCATATCGCTGGGGCTGGAGCTTCCACTCCCGGGCCCAGCAGCTGGCCTCAGGGGGCCGGCGGCGCCCCATCCCCCGGCGCCATCAGGAAGTCCGGTCGGAGCTGCTGGGCTGCCTCCAGGGCCCCGGCCAGGTCCTGCCATCGCTTGCTCCGCACCTGTTCCTGCAGGGTCCCGATCGCCTCCTGGTAGCCATCGAGGCAGGCCAGCAGGGCCTTGCGGTTGCAGCGGGCCATCAAGGTACCCAGCTCCGGGTTGCCACCTCCCACCCGGGTGGTGTCGGCGAAGCCACTGGAGGCCAGGGCTCGGGCCAGATCCCCTAGGCCCGCGGCGCTACTGCCCTGATCGGCGGCCTGCAGTAGGGCCGCCCCCACCAGCACCGGCAGGTGGGAGATCCAGGCCACGGCCTGGTCATGGTCGGCGGCGTCACAGGTGAGCCAGCGGGCACCCACCGCGTTGGCCAGCGCTTCCACCAGGGCGAGGGCCCCATGGGCGGTGCGCTTGTCCGGGGTGGCCACCCAGGGCCGAGCCTGGAACAGCCCCGCCACGCCAGCTTCCACCCCGGCCTGGGCCGTGCCGGCCATCGGGTGGCTGGCCACGAACCGCCCCACCTGCCCGCCACGGCAGGCCTGGCTCAGCAGCCCTTGCCACCGTTCGACCACCGGCTGCTTCACCGATCCCACATCTGTCAGCACGGCGGCGGCTGGCAGGGCCCGCAGCAGGGCCGGGTCGGGGTCCAGCAGGCGATCCAGGGGAAGGGCCAGCACCACCAGAGCGCAGTCCTCGAGCACAGAGGCCTCGGTGCTCACCACGCTGGCCAGTCGCCGCTGGCGGGCCCGCTCGGCCGTGGCCTCGCGGTGCACCAGGGCCCTTACCTCCAGCCCCGCCGCCTGCAGGTCCAGGCCGAGGGAGCCACCGATCAGGCCCAGCCCCACGATCCCCACGGGCCGTCCCGCCAACAGGTCGGTGAGCGGCGCTTGCCGTTCCCGGCCCTCGGAGTGCGGCCGCCGGGCCGGGTCCCCAGGCAACGATGGCGGCGTGAGCGGGATGGTCGTCGACATCGATGGGCGCGGTGACACGGGTCCCGACGCAGGCCAGGCGGGCGGAGAGCACGGGATCGACTCCCGCATCGGAACTGGGCTCCGGCGTGGTCGATGCCGCGGCAACCCCGCCGAAACGGCCCGTTCAAGCATGGATAGACACAACTGTAGGCAGCCGCCACCTGCAAAGCGCTCCCCCCAGCGGCCTGTCGTCCTGGTTGCCGAATGCCCCTCGGGCCCTCCCTACGATTCAGCGATGCTTGAAGCCAGGGCCCACCTCCAGCTGAAGGCGCTCCTGGCGCGGGAGGGTCTAGATCGCTGGCCCCACCACCTCACCCTCTGCCGGTTGGTGGGCCGCAGCCTGCGCCGGGGCGACCACACCCTGATCCGGCTTGCCGCCGGCAGTGACCCCAGCTGGTTGATCGGCCTCCTGGTGCCCCTCAGCCTGGCGGGCTCGCCGGTTGCCCTGGTGGTGGGGGAGAGCCTGCGCCAGCGTCTCCTGCAGAGGGAATGGCCCAGGTTGCGGGCAGCGGGGGTGGATCTGCGCTGCTGGGAGGGAACCGACCCGGCGCCCCAGACCCACCTCTGGCTTCTCAGCCATAGGGAGCTGCTGCAGGTGTGGCGGCGGGGGACCCTGGGGAATCGCCAACTGGTGATTCCCCAGGCCGAGCTCCTGCAGGACCTTGTGCGGGAGGCCATGGCCGTGCGCATTGAGCCGGCTGACTGGGACCGTCTGCGCAGGGCCCTGCCGCTGGCGGAGCCGAGTCTTCTCGCCCTGCATGGGCGGCTGGGGCGGAGGGTGCTGGCCCAGCCCAGGCATCCCGAGCATCTGGTGGCGCTGGCGCCGGAAGATGAGGCCCCCCTGCGGCAGCTGCTGGCCCTGCTTACACCGCTGCCGGAACCCTGGAGTCACTGGCTGCGGGCTTCCGGCCCGGGCTGGACCAGTTGGGCCACCGTCGATCCGGCCCTTCTCCACTGGCAGCTGCACCGTCAGCCTCTGGCGCCCTTCGCCGAAGTCAAGGGTCTGCTCCAGGGCCGCGGCGCTGTTTTGGTGGGGGAACTACCTCGCACCTCCGCCGGCTCGGGGCGCTGGCGGGAGGCCGATGGCTTCGGAGAGGGTGATCTGGGATTGCAGGCTCCGGTGGTGGTGGATCTGGGGGATCCACCGTTGGCCGACCCGATTCCCCTGTATTGCCCCGTCCGGCAACCCCTGCCCAACAGTCCCCACTTCGGCGACCACTTGCTCGACCAGTGCCGGCGCCTGGTGCTGGCTCAGGCGGGACTCACGGTCGTCTTGGTCGATGATCCGGCCTTGCGGTTGGGCTTGGCCAGCGGCCTGGCGGCCGAGTTTGGCAGCCGGGTGGGCCATGCCTGCACGGCGCCGGAAGCCAATGGGGTGGTTTGCGCCAGCTGGAGCTGGTGGTTGGAGAACCAGGAGCGGCTGCCCCTGCCGGTGCAGGTGGTGGTGGCTCTGCTGCCGATCGCGAGCCTGGAGGACCCTCTCACGGCCGCCCGGGTCGCCTCCCTCCGGCGCCAGGGTGGCGACTGGTTCCGGGGCCTGCTGCTGCCTGAGGCGATCAACCGCCTGCAGCGGGGCGTGGCCAGCCTCCGTCGCGGCGGCGGCAGGCTGGCGGTGCTGGATGGTCGTCTTCGCGGTAGGGACTGGGGTGGCACCGTGCTGGCGGCCCTCGATCCCTGGGTTCAGCTCTCCCGTCTGCTCCCGGATTGACCGCGCGTCTCAATGAGGCTGGAATCGTCTGATCCGCCTTCACTCCGATCCACCTGCGACAACGTCAATCGGCTTCGATAAGGCGACGCCGATCCCTCCCCCCCTAGCCTCAGCACAGTCGTTGCTCCGCTCCATGGGAGAAGCCAGACGCCGTGAGTCCCAGGGGTTGCCCCCCCGTCCCCGTCCCGTCGTGAAGGCGCCGGTCGATACCTCGCCCCGGCTGGTCAGCTGGCTTCCCCTGAGCCGGAACCAGGCCGATCGGTTCGTGGCGGTCACCACCCAAGGCGCCTGGATCGGCATCGGTTCCCTGGTGCTCTTTTGGGTGATTGTCCGTTTCATCGGCCCGGCCGCCGGTTGGTGGACCCTGGCGGATGGCTGAGCTCTTGCGTTGTCGCATGCCGCAGCCCGTCTCGGACGGCAACCCTCCCCGGGCAGCTTGCGAGGCGGGTGCGACCCGCCCCTGAATGCCACGGTAATCGGAAGAAAACCTGTAAGATGGTTGACATCGATCCTGGCGACCAGCCATGTTCCAACGCCTTGCCGAGCAATACCGCCATCTAGTCAGCGATCTGGTGTTGAGCCTGCAGGCCCTTTCCCAGTGCTTGCGTGATCAGGGCCATGTGGCCACTTGTTATGTGTGTGGTGATGAGAGGAATCAGCACGGCGCTTCCTTTGTGGCGGACTTGGGAGAAACCCATGTGGTCCGGTTTCTCGTTTCCGACTTCGGGATCAGCTGGGTGGAATCGCGCGACGGTCACGAACTGGTGAAGTTGGAGGGTGTTGATGCCATCCAAGAACTGCATCGAGTTAGCCTGATGCTTCAGGCTTCAGCCATGGCCAGTCTTCCCCATTTGTCCACCGGCGCTGACAATCCAGCCGATCAATCCCTGAGCGTCGCTTCTCCTTTCCCCGATTGATGGTGCTTGCCTTGTCCTGATCTGGGAGCTCCCGGCCCCCAGTGCTTCCGGATACGTCGCACATACTACGCGGAATCCATTGGCTAATTTAAACCGGCGCCTGCCTCGGCGGCAAGCATGGGTCGGAGTCTTTTGAACTCCGAGCCCTTTGTTATTCAGGCCGCCGGCAATTCAGTCACGCTGCTTGAGGATTCTTCAACCGCCGCCTCAGCAGTTGCCGCCCGTCCTGCTGCCAGTTTTGCGGCTGCAGCCAGGGGCTTCATGGAGTTTGCCGTCACTTCCGATCCCTCGGTGAGACGGCGGCGGGTGAGCTGTTCGATCACCTCTGCCTGGTCTGGGTTCTGTTCCAGCCAGGTGATCGTGTTATCACGCCCCTGACCGATGTTATCTCCCTCGTAGCTGTACCAGGCGCCCTTACGAGTCACGACGCCGGTTTCCTCCGCCAGATCCAGCAGGCAGCCAAGGGTGCTGATGCCGCGGCCGAAGAGAATGTCGAATTCGGCGATCCGGAAGGGAGGCGCCACCTTGTTCTTGGCCACCTTCACCTTGGCGCGGATGCCGTATTCCTCGGTACCGCGTTTGAGGGTCTGGATACGGCGGATGTCCAGACGGACCGAGGCATAGAACTTAAGCGCGTTGCCACCGGTGGTCGTTTCCGGGTTGCCATAGGTCACACCGATCTTCTGGCGCAGCTGGTTGAGGAATATCACGGTGCAGCCCGATTTGCCGATGTTTCCGGTGATCTTGCGCATCGCTTGGCTCATCAGGCGGGCTTGGCTGCCCACCGCCAGGTCGCCCATCTCTCCCTCAATCTCTGCGCGTGGGGTGAGGGCGGCCACCGAGTCGACCACCACGATGTCGACCGCGGCGGAGCGCACCAGCTGGTCGACGATCTCCAAGGCCATCTCACCGGTATCGGGCTGGGAGACCAGCAGGTTCTCGATGTCCACCCCGAGGGCCGCGGCATAGACCGGATCCAGGGCGTGCTCGGCATCCACGAAGGCCGCAACGCCCCCCCGTTTCTGCACTTCGGCAATGGCATGGAGGGTGAGTGTGGTCTTGCCGGAGCTTTCCGGTCCGTAGACCTCGACCACCCGACCCTTGGGGTACCCGCCTCCGAGGGCGAGGTCCAGGGTGAGGGCGCCGGTGTTAATCGTTTCGACCCGCATCCTGGAGGCATCCCCCAGGCGCATGATCGACCCCTTGCCGAAATTGCGTTCGATCTGGGTGAGCACCAGGCCCAGGGCCTTGTCCCGCTCGGCGGCGGCGGCGGAACCGGATGCAGGGGGGGGGGCGGCGGCGGCGCCGAGGGAGGAGGAGACGGCGGCCTTGGGATCGGTGGGCATGGTGGGGATCAGCGATGGAACAGGCCGCAACGGCGTAGACGCTCGGTGACGGGGGAGCCGTGGTGGGTGGCTGGGCAGGGGTTTGGAGCCCGGCGACCGGGAGTCATCCTGCGACCTCTAGGCAGCAAGTGCCACCAGGGGGGACCAGCGTCTCAGCCGTGCATAGTACGGACGTACTCTAGCGCTTCAGGGCCAGTCCGCCAGGGGGCCGGCAAAGCGGGCCGCATCCAGGGGAACGATCGTCCAGGCCTGCAGCCCGTCGCTGTCGCCGGGGGTCAGATAGCCCCACAGGGCCAGAAAGCAGCGCACGGGCTCCAGCCCCGGCGTGGCCCTCACCCGTTCGAGCGTGGGTCGACGATCCTCCACGAACCAGAGGGGCCGCTCCCCGTTGAGCAGGCTGAGCAGTACCTCCGGTTTGCTGCCCCGTTCATGGCCGTACACGGCTTGGGGCTTCAGCCCTGCCGCTTCCAGCAGCAGCGTCGCGTAGGCGCCGCCCTTGGTAGTGAGCACCAGCCAGGGCACCCCTTCCTCGCCCAGCTGGCGCAGGCGGCGCTCCACGCCGGGGAAGAAGCGATGCAGGGCCAGCCAGGCGGCTGGATCCTCGCGGAGGGCGGCATCGCGTACGGTTTCCAGGGCCGCCTGCAGCGCCTCCTCACTGGCGGTGACCTGCGCCAGTTCCAAGGCCAGGGCTTGGTCGTAGTTGCGGAGCCAGGCCTCAAGGCTGAAATCGGGGCGGGCCAGGGCGGCGGCCACCAGCACCATTTCCCAGCCCTTGTGGATCTGGGGGCGAAGGGCGGCGAAGGCGGCGGGGGCCTGCTCGGGCAGCACTAGCGAGGGATCGAGCCGCTGGGCCGCCCGCCGGGCTGACCACCAGTATTCGGGCATGCCATCCATCAACACGCCGTCGAAATCGAAGACGAGAAGCGGAGCGGACGACACGGGAAGGGCCGCAGGGGATTAATAACTGGGCCGCTAGGATTCGAACCTAGGGATGTCGGGACCAAAACCCGATGCCTTACCGCTTGGCGACGGCCCAATGAAGGCAGGTCGTGGCTGGAACGGTGATCCGATCCGCTGACCGCTGCAGCCGGTTTAACCGGCACCAACACAGTTACCCACAGCAGCCGGTCCTTCGTCAACTCGCCGGCTGGTCCGGCGCTGGCCACTGGCGGGGAGCACCGCCGACCGCACCGGAGTGGCCCCTGCCGGATCAGGCGGGAAAAACCCGCAGCCGTTGCTGCTGGCCGCGACCGAACACGGCGCTGCGGAGGCGGTAGTGGTTCACCAGTTCGGCCTGCATCTGCCGCACCGGTTCGCTGCGGGGCAGCAGTTCCACCGGCCGTCCCTGGGGCAGCACCACCTGCTCCACGGCCAGTCGGCATTCCTCCAGGGCGGCATGGGCATCGTCCAGGTGGGTAACGCCACCCTCGGTGGTCCCCGACGGGCGCCGGTCGGTGACCCGCTCCAGGGCCCGTTGCAGCTGGTGGAGGCTCTCGGATTTGATCACGAGGATCGGGAGCCCGAGGTCCTGAGCCCGACGGCGTAGGCCGGGCTCACGGCCCAGCTGTCCCCGCAGGCTGAGCATCAGGTCAGCCCCCTCCGGGGCCTCCACCACCTCCAAGGCCAGGGAGCGGCTGCGGGCCGCCTCTTCAAGCAGGGCGCGTGACACCCCGACGCCGCAGATCCGCAGGGGCGGCGGCGGTCCGGGGGGCTCATCTTGGAGCGGCGCCGGGCCATTCGCCGGCCCCGCGGCGGCGGCGGTTGGTCGGTGCGGGGAGCGGGCAACGGGATCGGGCAGCGGCAGCGGCACCGGGCTGCGGGGGGAGCGGGTCGCACCGGCTACGGCCGGGGGGGCCGGGGCCTCCTGGAGCTGCAGTTCACCGGCCTCGCTGAGTTCCCGGATCTGGGGACGGGCGCTCTGGCCCCGCAGCAGCAGATCCACCGTGGTCGCCACATCGCGGTGCACCAGCCAGCGCTGGCGGCTGTGCATCTCCACGGCCATCGGGAAGGTGGGTTCGGCCGCACGCTCCAGCACGGTCTTCTGGGTGCGGCGGCGGCGGGCCTCCTCATCGCCCAGGGTGACCGATTGGATGCCTCCCACCAGATCGCTGAGGGTGGGGTTCTTGATCAGGTTGGCCAGTTCGTTGCCGTGGGCGGTGGCCACCAGCACCACGCCCCGCTCGGCGATGGTGCGGGCTGCCAGGGCCTCCCGTTCGGTGCCGATCTCATCGATCACGATCACCTCGGGCATGTGGTTTTCCACCGCTTCGATCATCACTTCGTGCTGCAGTTCGGGCCGGGCCACCTGCATGCGCCGGGCCCGGCCGATGGCGGGGTGGGGGATGTCGCCATCGCCGGCAATCTCGTTGCTGGTGTCGATCACCACCACCCGCTTGCCCAAGTCATCGGCCAGCACCCGTGCGATTTCTCGCAGGGCCGTGGTTTTGCCCACACCGGGCCGTCCCATCAGCAGCAGGGATTGGCCCGCATCCAGCAGATCCCGCACCATGGCCACGGTGCCAAACACCGCCCGCCCCACCCGACAGGTGAGGCCCACCACCTCACCGCTGCGGTTGCGGATGGCACTGATCCGGTGCAGGGTGCGCTCGATGCCGGCCCGGTTGTCGCCGCCGAAAGCTCCGAGCCGCTCAACCACTAGGGCCAAGTCAAGACGCTCGATCGGCTCCTCCCCGAGGGACACGGCCCGGCCGGGATAGCGGGCCTCCGGCACGCGGCCCAGGTCGAGCACCACCTCAAGGAGCTGGTCGCGGGCTTGGGGGACGGCCAGGGCCATCTGAACGGCCGGCGGCAGCACCTCCAGCAGGCGATCCAGGTCGTCGGTGATGCGCTGGGTGGCGGGGGGAACGGACGCGACCAAGGGGTTTGGAGACGGGCTCGGGCGACCGTGGTTGTCGCGATGGACCGGTTCTAGCGTCAGCGGAGGGCCGCCGATGGTGGCTTGCTTCGGGATAGGCCGTTAGCCACAGAGATCCGATCGACCCAGCCGACAAAGCCATGCCCCATCGCCTGCTCACTTCCGGGACCGTTCTGCATGTGGGCTGCTGACCTCAACGAATTGATGCCACCCCCTTCGGAGTTCTCGCTTGGCAGCAGATCCGTCTGGACATCGATCCCGCCGTCGATCCTGATCTGACCGGCACCATGACGGCGATGCCGGAGGTTCCGGCTGCCTCGGTCGATGCGATTTTCTTCTCCCACAACATCGAATACCTGGAGGCGCATGAGGAACCCATCGCCTTGGCGGAGTTCCGAAGGGTTCTTCGTCCGGGCGGATTCGTGCTGATCACCTGTCCGGACCTCAAGGCGATTGCCGCGCGAGGGTCCTGTCCCACGGTCTCACCCAGCCCGCCTACATCAGCGCGGCAGGACCGATCAGTCCAATAGACAGGCTGTTTGGCCTACGCCCTTCCCTGGTGGCCGGCAACCAGTTCATGGCGCGCATCGCTGCGGGTTCGATGAGCCGACCCTCAAGGCCACCCTGGAGGAGGGTGGATTTGCCCATGTAGCGACTTTGAGCCGCCCCGAGGCCTTCGATCTCTGGGCTTTAGCCACCCTCGAGGAATGGCCCGAGGAGAACCTTTGTGATGCCGCCCTCACTCTCCTTCCAATTCTGCCGGGGGCCTTCACGCCGATGGAGTCAGGCGGCCCGGCAGCCTGACCAAGATCGGTGCAGCCACGGCTCCACGAGACCACTGGCCAGGCTGGAGGCCTCCGGCAGCAGATCGGCCTGATCCAACAATCGCCCACCACGCCGCTGGGCCTGAAGCAGTAGAGGTTGCAAGCGTGCGCGGGCTACGCTGCCAAAGGCCACACCGGCCACCACGGCGCGCTCCGAGGGTGCCAGCCCCGCCACAAGACTCAGAGTCCGATCGTTCGTTCCACCGGCGAGCTGTAACGGCCCGGGGGGCAGTCGGCTGGCCAGGCGCTGCAATAGCCCCACGGCGGAGCGTGCCGTACCGGCCCCAACATCGCCACTCATCGGCCGGCCATCGAGTTGCCAGAGGGGCGTAAAGCCAGCCTCTCGCAGCTGGGCAAAACGGTTCCAGAGCTCATCCACGAGGCGGTCAGCGCCCTCATCGGAGGATCGCGGCGCCCCTTCCACCTCCAACCCACAGCTCACGGCCAGGCGCCGCAGGGGAATCCCAGCGGCCCGCACCTGATTCAGCCGGGCCGCGAAGGCCCCAGCGCGGCCGATGCGCGTATGGAGTTCGATCGCATCTGGGCGCAGGGCGGCCAGCAATGGGGCCACAGCTGCGGCCGACATCAGCTGATCCCGCTCCTCGATCAGCCCAAGGGGGCAGGCCGGCAGGCAGCGGCCGCAGCCATAGCAACGATCTTCCAGCACCCCGGAGGCGGCGCCCCCCTGGCCCCCAGTAGAATTCCAGTCAAACCTAGGCTCAGCCATCAGGGCCGGAATCGCCAAGGCAGGACAAACCCGTTCGCAGGGCCGTGGGCAATGGGGAGGGCAGCGGGCCGGATCGAACCAGGCCTTACGGAAGTGGGGATCGGCCCCATCGCTCAAACTCACCATCACCCAAGGTCGGGCCGCGCCGCGGGCCTCGGCCCAAGCGATGCCCCGCCGCGCCGCGGCCACCACGGCGGGATCGGCGGCCAGATCCAGGCAATGGACTCCCGCCAGGCTGTAGAGGCCTGCCAAGTCCTCGATGGCGACAAGGTCCTGATTGCTGGCGCCACCGATCCATTTCACCCAGCGGCCCTTGGCTAGGGCCTGCTCGGCAAGGGGAGTGGGGCAACCGGGGTCGATGGCTTCGCCTGGCGCTAAAGCCCATCATCCCAACCATCAGACCAGGTCGGGCTCGGGCGGCCCAGCGACACAGCCGAGGGGGCAGCGCCCAGTCTTCCCAGCAGATCAGACGCCAACGACCAGCTGCTCCAACGGCTGCCAGCGCAAGGCGCGGGCACCACCCATCTCCACCACCACCTTGAGCCTCGGCTCCCGCCGGGTGAGACCGACCAGCGAGGCCAGTTCGGCAGTGGACAACACCTGGCCTTCTAGCAGCCAAAGCAGAATCGGGGACTGCCCCTCCAATTCAACCCCGAGTAAGGGCATCACCCGCTGCACCTCGCCCACGGCCGCTCCCCGGCCCACGCTCTGGTGGCCCAGGTGGGGAGGCCGCACGCCATGGAGCTGGAAAAGGAAGGCCTCAGGATCGCCCAGACCCCGGGCGGAGGTGAGGTGGGCCCGGTAGCCGGCGGCCCGCAGACGGCGCATCAGACGGGTTTCGGCCCCACCTTCGAGCGGGGCGAACAGGGCAATGGCCCCAGCGCGTTCCAGATCCTGACGGAAACCGCGACCTGTGAGCAGCAGGGGCATCGACGGCGAGGGCAAACGTGAGCAAGTCTGGCAGCCCTGGCCACTTTAAGGGGGGGGTGAGGTCATGCAGTACAGTGGTTTCTTGCATTGACGTCTGTGCCCGTCCGCTAGCCGGGCCTCCAGAACCCAGTGCAGGGGTTGTCATTGGTGACGACCTCTCCAGGCCAGTGCGGTCACCCTGCCGAGGCTCAACCGCCGAGGTCCAGAAACCGCCGGGATACTGCTTCATCGAAACGGGAAGCTCGCTTCCTAGGTCGAGGATTTTTCCTCTCCTTTTCGATTAAGGCAAGTCTCAGCCCGCTGAATCGCCTCGCTAGCCCAAGGCCGGTGGTCTTCAAGCCTCCACCTGATCTGCGATCCCAAGCATTCAGCATCCGCCGCTCCCCCCCCCCCCGCGTTCTCCGTGGGGTCGGCCTGAAGCCTCACGGCATCAGCAAGCGGCAGTCCAGCTGGCGTCATCTCCCCTCCCATGTCCATCGGCATTCTCGGGAAGAAATTGGGCATGTCCCAATTCTTCGACGACGAAGGCAGGTCCATCCCGGTCACCGTGATCGAAGCGGGTCCCTGCCGCATCACCCAGCTCAAGAACGAAGCCAGCGACGGTTACAGCGCCGTCCAGATTGGTTTCGGCGAGATCCGCGAAAAGTTGGTGAACAAGCCCGCTAAGGGCCACCTAGCCAAATCCGGTTCCGATTCGCTGCGGCATCTGCGCGAATATCGCGTCGATGCCGTCGAAGACCTTGAACTGGGCGCCGCTATCACCGTCACGGCCTTTGAGGCCGGCCAGAAGGTTGATGTCAGCGGCGATACCATCGGTCGCGGTTTCGCGGGTTGGCAGAAGCGCCATGGTTTTAGCCGGGGTCCGATGAGCCACGGTTCGAAGAACCACCGCGAGCCCGGTTCCACCGGCGCCGGCACCACGCCAGGCCGCGTGTACCCCGGCAAGCGCATGGCTGGCCGCTACGGCGGCAAGCAGATCACCACGCGGGGCCTCACCATTCTCAAGGTGGATGTCGAGCGCAACCTGTTGGTGGTGAAGGGCTCGGTTCCCGGCAAACCCGGGGCTTTGCTCGACATCCGTCCGGCCAACCGGGTCGGCAGCAAAGGCGCGTCCTGAGGAGTAGACCCATGGCAAATGTTGTTGTTCACGATTGGCAGGGTAAGCAGAGCGGCAAAGCTTCCCTTGATCTGAAGGTCGCCAAAGAGACCTCTGCCGCTGACCTTCTGCACAGGGCGGTGGTGCGTCAGTTGGCCAATGCCCGCCAAGGCACCGCCAGCACCCTCACCCGGGCAGAGGTGGCTGGTGGTGGCCGCAAGCCCTACAAGCAGAAGGGTACCGGCCGAGCCCGCCAGGGCTCGATCCGTACCCCCCTCAAGCCGGGTGGCGGTGTGGTCTTCGGACCCAAGCCCCGCAGCTACGAGCTGGCGATGAATCGCAAGGAGCGTCGCTTGGCCCTCCGCACCGCCCTAATGAGCCGTGTCGCGGACATTGTGGCGGTCAAGGGCTTCGGTTCGGAATTGGATACCCCGAAGACCAAAGAGATAACCGCAGCCCTGGGCCGTTTCGGTATCCAAGCCGACACCAAGGTGCTGCTGATCCTCGACAACGCCTCGGAAGCTGTTCGGCTTTCGGTGCGCAACCTCGAGAAGGTCCGCCTGATCGCGGCCGATCAGCTCAATGTCTTCGATCTGCTCCATGCCAGCAAGCTGGTGGTGAGCGAAGAGGCACTCGCGAAGATTCAGGAGGTTTACGGCGATGTCTGAACGTTTTACTGATCGGTTGGCGGATGTGATCCGCCGGCCCCTGATTACCGAGAAGGCCACCCGTGCCCTCGAACTGAATCAGTACACCTTTGAGGTGGATCACCGGGCTGCCAAGCCCGACATCAAAGCGGCCGTCGAATCGCTGTTTGATGTGAAAGTCATCGGTGTGAGCACCATGAATCCTCCCCGCCGTACTCGTCGGGTGGGTCGCTTCGCCGGCAAGCGTGCCCAGGTGAAGAAGGCGGTGGTGCGCCTCGCCGAAGGCAACGCCATCCAGTTGTTCCCAGAGGCCTGAGGGGTCTGAAACGTCATGGCAATCCGTAACTACAGACCCATCACCCCCGGCACCCGCACGCTGGTGGTCACCGACTTCAGCGAGATCACCGGCCGTGGCCGTGAGCGGGGCTTGGTGGTGGCCAAGCACCGCCGCAAGGGCCGCAACAATCGTGGTGTGATCACCTGCCGCCACCGGGGTGGTGGCCACAAGCGCCTCTACCGCATCGTTGATTTCCGTCGCGATAAGCACGGTGTCACGGCTCGTGTGGCGGCGATCCACTACGACCCCCACCGCAATGCCCGCCTTGCCCTGCTTTATTACAGTGATGGCGAGAAGCGTTACATCTTGGCTCCAGCCGGTGTGACCGTCGGCCAGACGGTCATGTCTGGCCCCGAGTCCCCGATCGAGAATGGCAATGCTCTTCCCCTCTCGGCCATCCCCTTGGGTTCCAGCGTTCACAACGTGGAGCTCTATGCCGGCCGCGGCGGCCAGATGGTGCGCACCGCCGGCGCCAGTGCCCAGGTGATGGCTAAGGAAGGCGACTACGTCGCCTTGAAGCTGCCCTCCACGGAGGTGCGCCTGGTGCGCCGCGAGTGCTACGCCACCCTCGGTGAGGTGGGCAACAGCGAGCAGCGCAACACCAGCCTCGGCAAGGCCGGGCGCAAGCGCTGGCTGGGCCGTCGCCCCGAGGTGCGCGGCAGCGTGATGAATCCCTGCGACCACCCCCACGGTGGTGGCGAAGGACGCGCTCCGATTGGCCGTTCCGGTCCGGTCACCCCCTGGGGCAAGCCGGCTTTGGGCCTCAAGACCCGCAAGCGGAACAAACCGAGCAATCGGTTCGTGCTCCGGAAACGTCGCCGCACCTCCAAACGGAGCCGTGGCGGTCGCGACTCCTGATGACCCACACCGCTCTGCCGTACGCCTGAACCGCCATGGGACGCTCACTCAAAAAAGGCCCCTTCGTCGCCGACAGCCTGCTCCGCAAGGTGGAGAAGCAGAACGCCGCCGAAGACAAATCCGTGATCAAGACCTGGTCACGTGCCTCCACGATCCTGCCGATGATGATCGGCCACACGATTGCCGTTCACAACGGCAAGGCCCATGTGCCCGTCTACGTGACGGAGCAGATGGTGGGCCACAAGCTCGGGGAATTCGCCCCGACCCGCACTTTCCGCGGTCACATTAAAGATAAGAAGGGAGGCCGCTGAACTTATGGCTATCACCAACCCCAACACCCAGGCCATTGCTCATGGCCGCTACATCCGCGGCTCCGTCTCCAAGGTGCGGCGGGTGCTCGACCAGATCCGGGGCCGCACCTACCGCGACGCCCTGATCATGCTCGAGTTCATGCCCTACCGCTCAACCGGCCCCATCACCAAGGTGCTGCGCAGTGCGGTGGCCAACGCTGAGAACAATCTCGGCCTGGATCCCTCCAGCCTCGTGATCAGCCAGGCCAGCGCTGACATGGGCCCCTCCATGAAGCGCTTCCGGCCCCGCGCCCAAGGCCGGGCCTTCGCGATCAAGAAACAGACCTGCCACATCAGCATTGGTGTGGCCGCCCCTTCCGCCTGAACCCGAGGACACCGACCGATGGGACACAAGATCCATCCAACCGGCCTGCGCCTGGGGATTACCCAGGAACACCGCTCGCGTTGGTACGCCCCCAGTAAGACCTATCCGACCCTCCTTCAGGAGGATGACCGGATCCGCAAGTTCATCCACAAGAAATACGGCGCCGCCGGCATTTCCGATGTGTTGATCGCCCGCAAGGCTGACCAACTTGAGGTGGAGCTCAAGACCGCCCGACCCGGTGTGCTCGTCGGCCGCCAGGGCAGCGGCATTGAGGAACTGCGCGCCGGCATCCAGAAGACCCTCGGCGATGCAGCCCGTCAGGTCCGGATCAACGTGGTCGAGGTGGAACGCGTCGATGCTGACGCTTTCCTGTTGGCCGAGTACATCGCCCAGCAGCTCGAGAAGCGGGTGGCCTTCCGCCGCGTCATGCGGATGGCGGTACAGCGGGCCCAGCGTGCTGGCGTGCTTGGCCTCAAGATCCAGGTGGGCGGCCGTCTCAACGGCGCCGAGATTGCCCGCACCGAGTGGACCCGAGAAGGTCGTGTGCCTTTGCACACCCTCCGAGCCGACATCGACTACGCCACCAAGGTGGCTACCACTACCTACGGGGTGCTGGGCATCAAGGTTTGGGTGTTCAAGGGAGAAGTGCTCCCCGGCCAGCCGCAGCAGCAGCCTGCTGCCGATGCCACTCGGCGCCGCGCCAGCCGCCGGCCCCAACAATTCGAAGATCGCTCCAACGAGGAGTGAGGGAGGTCTGAATCATGCTGAGTCCACGACGCGTCAAATTCCGTAAGCAGCAGCGGGGCCGTATGCGCGGCATCGCTACGCGCGGCAACACCATCGCCTTTGGCGAATTCGCCCTGCAAGCCCAGGAGTGTGGCTGGATCACCTCCCGCCAGATTGAGGCTTCCCGTCGCGCCATGACCCGTTACGTCAAGCGGGGCGGCAAGATCTGGATCCGGATCTTCCCTGATAAGCCAGTCACCATGCGCCCCGCCGAAACCCGCATGGGTTCCGGTAAGGGCAACCCGGAATTCTGGGTGGCGGTGATCAAGCCTGGTCGCATCCTGTTCGAGATGGGGGGACCTGAAATCACCCCTGAGATCGCCAGGGATGCCATGCGACTGGCCCAGTACAAGCTGCCGGTTAAAACCAAGTTCATCAGCCTGGCCGACCAGGTGGATGATGCGGTCACCCAACCAGCACCCCCCGAACCCGCTCTAGCCCTGGAGTCCTGAACCATGGCCCGTCCCGCTATCGCCGAGGTGCGCAAGCTCACCGACAGCGACCTCTCCGAACGCATCACCGCCACCCGGCGGGAGCTGTTCGATCTGCGCTTCCAGCAGGCCACCCGCCGCTTGGAACATCCGCACCGCTTCAAGGAGGCCCGCATCAAACTGGCCCACCTGCTTTCGGTGCAGCTGGAGCGGCAACGCTCCACCGCGTCCTGATCCCCCACCACTCCCATGGCACTTAAGGAAAGGGTCGGCACCGTCGTCAGCGACAAGATGGACAAAACGGTGGTGGTGGCGGTGGAAAACCGCTTCCCCCACCCCATCTATCAGAAGACGGTGAGCCGCACCACCCGCTACAAAGCTCACGACGAAACCAACGCCGTCAAAGTTGGCGATCGGGTTCGTATCACCGAGACCCGTCCCCTCAGCCGCACCAAGCGGTGGCAGGTGGCCGAGGTTCTTTCCACCACCAGCGCTGGCTGAGGAACTCCCCATGATTCAGCAGGAAACTTTCCTCACCGTCGCTGATAACAGCGGCGCCAAGCGCATCCAGTGCATCCGCGTTCTTGGCACCAACCGTCGCTACGCCCATGTGGGCGATGTGATTGTGGCCGCCGTTAAGGACGCCATGCCCAATATGGGCGTCAAGAAGTCGGATGTGGTCAAGGCTGTCGTGGTGCGCACTCGCGCCACCCTTCGCCGCGACACCGGTAACTCCATCCGCTTCGACGACAACGCTGCGGTGATCCTAGGGAACGACAACAATCCCAAAGGCACCCGAGTGTTCGGTCCCGTGGCCCGCGAGTTGCGCGAACGCAATTTCACCAAGATTGTTTCCCTCGCCCCGGAGGTGATCTGAAATGGCCACCGCAACCCCTAAGGCCAAGGTCCAGGTGCGCACCAAGTTGCGCATCAAAAAGGGCGACACCGTGCAGGTGATTGCCGGCAAGGACAAGGGCAAGACTGGCGAAGTGCTCCGCACCCTTCCTTACGAGAATCGGGTAGTGGTGCAGGGAATCAACATCCGCACTCGCCACGTAAAGCCCACCCAGGAGGGTGAAACGGGAAGGATTGTGAGCGAGGAAGCTTCGCTTCACATTTCCAACGTGATGCTTTATTCCACCACCAAGCAGGTGGCCAGCCGCGTGGAAATCGTGGTGGAGAAGGATGGCACCAAGAAACGCCGCCTCAAGAAGACCGGAGAGATGCTCGATTAATCCGTTCGCGGCCACCCGCCCCGGGGTCGCCTTATCACCCGCTACAGCTCCCATCCCAACCCTTTTCCCGTCCGCCTTCTGACCACGTCCAGAAGAGCACCACCCATCCCAGCCATGTCACTCAAACAGCGCTACCGGGAGACGATCCAGCCCAAGCTGCTCAAGGATCTCGCCCTCACCAACGTCCACGAAGTTCCCAAGGTGGTCAAGGTCACCGTGAACCGAGGTCTCGGTGAGGCGGCCCAGAACGCCAAGGCCTTGGAAGCCTCGATCGCCGAACTGGCCACGATCACCGGCCAGAAGGTGGTGGTTACCCGTGCCAAGAAGGCAATCGCCGCCTTCAAGATTCGTGCGGGCATGCCAATCGGCGTGAGCGTCACCCTTCGGGGCGATCGCATGTATGCCTTCCTGGAGCGTCTGATCAACCTTGCTCTGCCTCGTATCCGTGACTTTCGCGGCGTGAGTGGCAAGAGCTTCGATGGCCGGGGCAATTACACCCTGGGGGTGCGGGAGCAGATCATCTTTCCGGAAATCTCTTTCGACAAGATCGACGCCATCCGGGGCATGGACATCACCATCGTGACCACCGCCCGTAACGACGAAGAGGGCCGGGCCCTCCTCCGCGAAATGGGGATGCCGTTCCGCAGCAACTGAGCCCTCCTCCCAACACGTTCATGGCCAACCACGACCCCATTTCCGACATGCTCACCCGCATCCGCAATGCGAGTGAGAAGCGCCACGAGCGCACCCGGATTCCAGCCTCCAAACTCTCCCGCAGTATCGCTAGCGTGCTACAGCAAGAAGGTTTTATCGCCGCCATCTCCGAAGAGGGTGAAGGCGTGCAGAAGCATCTGGTGCTGGAGCTCAAGTACAGCGGCAAGCACCGCCAACCCACCATCCGCAGTGTCCAGCGTGTCAGCAAACCTGGTTTGCGCATCTACAAGAACACCCGCCAGCTGCCGAAGGTGCTCGGCGGGCTTGGTGTGGCGATCATTTCCACCTCCAGGGGTGTGATGAGCGATCGCGACGCCCGCAAGCAGGGCGTGGGTGGTGAAGTGCTCTGCTACGTCTATTGATTCCGGGAGGAACCCCCATGTCACGTATTGGTAAAGCCCCTATCTCCGTTCCCGACAAGGTCACCGTGAGCCTCAATGGTCTCGCGGTCACCGTGAAGGGACCCAAAGGGGAACTCAGCCGCATCCTTCCGGATGGCGTCAGCATCAGCCAGGAGGGCAGCAGCTTGCAGGTCAGCCCTGTCAACGAAAGCCGTCGCTCCCGCGAGCGCCATGGTCTCAGCCGCACCCTTGTGGCCAACATGGTGGAAGGGGTGAGCCAGGGTTTCACCCGCAAGCTTGAAATCGTGGGCGTGGGATACCGCGCCTCGCTGCAGGGCAAGAAGCTGGTGGTCAGCGCTGGCTACAGCCATCCGGTCGAGATGGTGCCCCCTGAGGGCGTCACCTTCACCGTGGAGAACAACACCACCGTGTTCGTCTCCGGGGCTGATAAGGAACTGGTCGGTAACGAGGCCGCCAAGGTCCGTGCCATACGTCCGCCTGAGCCTTACAAGGGCAAGGGTATTAAGTACGAGGGCGAGAAAATCCTTCGCAAGGCCGGTAAGACCGGTAAGAAATGAGGTCTGCACGCGCATTCTTTGCCTGATCCACCACCATGTCGTCCATTTCTCGCAAACAGCAGACCCAGAAGCGCCACCGCCGTCTGCGTCGTACCCTCAGCGGCACCGCCGTCCGTCCACGGCTGGCGGTGTTCCGCTCCAACAACCACATCTACGCTCAGGTCATCGACGACGACGCCCAGAACACTCTCTGTGCGGCGTCAACCCTCGACAAGGATCTGCGCACCGGCCTCAAGGCCGGTGCCACTTGCGATGCCTCTGAGGCCGTGGGCCAGTTGGTCGCCAAGCGCGCCCTCGCTAAGGGCATTCAACAGGTGGTCTTCGATCGCGGCGGCAACCTGTATCACGGCAGGGTGAAAGCCCTCGCCGACGCCGCCCGGGAAGCGGGCCTTCAGTTCTGATCCTGCTCTCACCATGACCGAAACCAACGACCAGACGCAATTCACCGAAATTCCGGGCGCTGCTGACGTTCCCGCTGCCGCCGAAGGCCAGCAGGAACGTCGGGGTGGCCGCGGCGATGGCAAAGGCCGTGGCGGTGGCCGCGGCCGAGACCGTGACAACCGTCGTGGCCAGGAGCGCGACTCCGAATGGCAGGAGCGGGTGGTTCAGATCCGCCGAGTTTCCAAGACCGTGAAGGGGGGTAAGAAGATGAGCTTCCGGGCCATCGTGGTTGTTGGCAACGAACGCGGCCAGGTGGGCGTTGGTGTCGGCAAGGCCGGCGATGTGATCGGAGCGGTCCGCAAGGGCGTGGCTGACGGCAAAAAGCACCTGGTGAAGGTGCCCCTCACCCGCAACAGCTCCATTCCAACCCTCAGCAACGGTCGTGACGGAGCCGCCAGCGTGCTCATCCGCCCGGCCGCTCCCGGTACGGGTGTGATCGCCGGCGGTTCGATCCGCACGGTGCTCGAGCTCGCTGGCATCAAGAATGTGTTGGCCAAGCGCTTGGGTTCCAAGACCCCGCTGAATAATGCCCGCGCCGCCATGGTGGCCCTGGCAGCCCTGCGCACTCACAAGGAGACCGCCAAAGAGCGGGGCATCTCCCTTGAGCAGATCTACTCCTGAAGCCCCGATGACCTTCCAACTCGACAATCTCAAGCCCCAGAGCGGTGCCCGCCGCCGTAAGACCCGAAAAGGCCGCGGCATCGCCGCAGGTCAGGGTGCCAGTTGCGGCTTTGGCATGCGGGGCCAGAAGTCCCGATCCGGTCGCCCCACCCGCCCCGGTTTTGAGGGTGGCCAGATGCCCCTCTACCGCCGCGTGCCCAAGCTCAAGCATTTTCCGCTGGTCAATCCCACCGAGTTCACGATCATCAACGTGGGCAAGTTAGCCGACCTCCAGGTAGGCAGTACTGTTGACCTTGATTCTCTTGTCAAGGACGGCCTCGTCACCAGTCCCAAGCACCCCCTCAAGGTGCTCGGTCAGGGTGAGCTATCCACCAAGCTCACGGTGCGTGCCGCCGCCTTCACCGCCAGTGCCCGCTCCAAGATCGAATCCGCCGGTGGCACCTGCGAGATTCTCGACTGAGGCGGTGCCTCTTCCCCGGTAGCGTCGCAGCCGTCCGTAGGTCCCCTTGGGCCTGGCGGACGGCTTTTTGAGCTTGAGATCTCTTCTTCTCCCCCCTTCGCAACCAACCCAAATGGTCATCAGTCGGGGGCGCAACCCGAGCGCCGCTGAAATCCTCAGCCAGCTGGTTCAGGCCAAGGGGCTGCGCGACCGGGTGCTGATCACCCTCGGGTTGCTCCTGATCGTGCGGCTCGGCATCTATGTGCCGGTGCCGGGAATCGACAGGGTCGCCTTCCAGGCCTTCATCCAGCGGGGTGGCCAGCTCCTGGGATTCCTCGATATCTTCACCGGGGGTGGCCTTTCCACGGTGGGCGTATTCGCCCTAGGCATCCTTCCTTTCATCAATGCTTCGATCATTCTCCAGTTGCTCACGGCAGCGCTGCCCCAGTTGGAGGACCTTCAGAAGAACGAGGGCGAGGCCGGCCGGCGCAAGATCGCCCAGATCACCCGCTATGTGGCGCTGGGATGGGGAATCATCCAGAGCACGGTCTTTGCCCTGATCCTCAAGCAGTACGCCCTGCCCGGTCTGCCTGAATGGTTGTTCGTGGTCCAGACCGCCCTGGCCCTGGTCACCGGTTCGATGGTGGTGATGTGGGTCAGTGAGGTGATCACCGAACGTGGTATCGGCCAGGGGGCCTCGCTGGTGATCTTCATCAACATCGTGGCCACCCTGCCCAAGGCGCTCGGGTCCACCATCGAACTGGCCCAGAGCGGAGACCGCGGCACAGTGACCGGCATCGTGATCCTTGTGTTGATCTTTCTGCTCACGATCGTGGGCATCATCTTTGTGCAGGAGGGGAACCGCCGCATCCCGATCGTCAGTGCAAAACGCCAGGCGGGTGGAGCTGGCCTGCTCAACGCCCGCCAGAGCTACCTCCCCCTGAAGCTCAATGCCGGTGGCGTGATGCCGATCATCTTTGCCTCGGCCGTGGTGTTTCTGCCCCTCACCCTCGCCAACTTCACCAAGAATCCCCTGTTGATCCGGTTGGCCGGCTATCTCAGCCCCAACAGCAGCACCCCCTGGCTCTATGCCCTGCTCTTCTTCAGTCTGATCTTAGGTTTCTCCTATTTTTATTCTTCCCTCACCGTGAACCCGGTGGACATCGCCACCAATCTCAAACGCACCGGTGTGGCGATTCCAGGCGTCCGGCCAGGCTCCGCAACGGCTGAGTACCTGCTCGGGGTTCAGAACCGGCTCACCCTTCTGGGTGCCCTGTTCCTTGGGGCCGTGGCGATCATTCCCTCGGCGGTTGAGGGGGCGATTCAGGTGCGTACCTTCCAGGGCCTCGGTGCCACATCGTTACTCATCCTGGTAGGAGTGGCCATTGACACCGCCAAACAGGTGCAGACCTACGTGATCTCCCAGAGGTATGAGGGCATGGTTCGCCAGTAGCCCGGTGCCCGTTCCCGCTACCCCGGTCCCGTCCCTACCGGAGATGCCTTATCCGGGTCTGCCGAACTGTCTACCCCCCCTGTCACCGTTCAGCCTGCCCGCCCCCCCGTTGAGGCCGGCGGCCGGTTTTCCTTCTCCACCAATGAAGCAACGCCTTCTTTTCCTTGGCCCTCCCGGTGCCGGCAAAGGCACCCAGGCCCAGCGTCTTGCCGCCCGCCAGGGGCTCCTGCATCTCTCCACCGGCGATCTATTGCGGGCCGAGGTGCAGGCAGGCACTCCCCTCGGCCAGGAGGCCGAAGCCGTGATGGCCAGCGGTGAACTGGTGAGCGATGCCCTTGTCCTGGCGATCGTACGCAGTCGACTCGAACACCACGCCGGCGGCTGGCTGCTGGATGGCTTCCCCCGCAATCTGGCCCAAGCTGAGGCCCTTGAAAGCCTGCTCAGCTCCCTCCAGCAGCGAATCGAGCAAGTGATCCTGCTGGAACTCGATGACAGCGTGCTGATCCAGCGCCTCCTGGCGAGGGGCCGGGCCGACGACAACGCCGAGGTGATCGCCAACCGCCTGCATGTCTACAGGCAGCAGACGGCCCCCCTGATTGCCCACTACGAGAGCCAGCGCTTGCTCCGCCGCCTTGATGGGGCCGGCAGCATCGAGGCCATCGAGGAGCGTCTGGCCTCGATGCTGGTTGACTGATGTGATAGGGTGCCTGTTTGCAAATTCGGAGAGCACAACTCCATGAAGGTGCGTGCCTCAGTCAAGAAAATGTGCGAAAAGTGTCGGGTGATTCGTCGCCACGGCCGGGTGATGGTGATCTGCACCAATCCCAAGCACAAGCAGCGCCAGGGCTGACCTGGCCTGTCGCCCCCGCAGCCGGGGGCACCACACCGGTTCCGGCGCCCCAAGCGTGCGGAACCAACCCAACTCCTTTGAACGCTTCCTGACGTGGCTCGGATCGCCGGTGTCGACATTCCTCGTGACAAGAGGATCGAGATTTCTCTCACCTATGTGTATGGGATCGGGCTCACCCGGGCCCGCAAGATCCTCGCCAAGGCCGGGGTCAATCCCGACATCCGGGTGAAGGACCTCAGTGATGGCGACGTGCAGAAACTGCGGGGCGCCGCCGAATCCTTCACCCTTGAAGGCGACCTGCGGCGCGAGGAGGGCATGGCCCTCAAGCGCCTCCAGGACATCGGTTGCGTCCGGGGCCGCCGCCACCGAATGGGATTGCCCGTGCGGGGGCAGCGGACCCGGACCAATGCCCGCACCCGTCGCGGTGCCCGCAAGACCGTGGCCGGCAAGAAGAAGTAAGCCCTTCGTTCGCGCTATGGCCCTGCCGCCCCTGTCGGCGTCACCAGGGTCTCCCCCAGTTCCCCGATCACCTCCCTGCCATCGCAGGGCTTCCACCATGGCGAAGCCAGCCAAAAAAACCGGCCCCAAGAAGGCCAAGCGCAACGTCCCCAACGGCGTTGCCCACATCCAGAGCACCTTCAACAACACGATCGTGTCGATCACCGACACCTCCGGCGAAGTGATCAGTTGGTCTTCGGCTGGTGCCAGCGGCTTCAAGGGTGCCCGTAAGGGAACCCCATTCGCCGCCCAGACCGCCGCTGAGGCCGCCGCCCGCCGTGCCCTTGAGCAGGGCATGCGTCAGATCGAGGTGCTAGTCCGCGGTCCTGGTTCCGGTCGTGAGACGGCCATCCGCGCTCTCCAAGTAGCAGGCCTGGAGATCACCCTGATCCGCGACGTCACCCCCCTGCCCCACAACGGCTGCCGCCGGCCCAAGCGTCGCCGCGTCTGATCGGCTCCGACCCCGTCCACCCTTCCGTTCCCATAGACCGTGCTGCAATACCAGATCGATCGGGTCGACCACCAGGTCTCCGGTGACCGTTCCCAGACGGGTGTGTTCGTGATCGGCCCCCTCGACCGGGGCCAGGCCACAACCCTCGGCAATGCCCTCCGTCGGGTTCTGATCGGAGGCCTTGAAGGCAGCGCCATCACCGCGGTGCGCATCGCCGGCGTCAACCATGAGTACGCCACGGTTCCGGGCGTGCGGGAAGACGTGCTCGACATCCTGCTCAACTGCAAGTCCGTACCGGTCAACAGCCGCAGTCGTGATCTCGAGATCGGCCGTCTGGTGATAAACGGTCCGGCAACCGTCACGGCTTCCGATCTTCAGTTCTCCTCCCAGGTGCAGGTGATCGACGCCGATCGCCCCATCGCCACCGTTGCGGATGGCCACAGCCTCGAAATGGAGGTCCATGTGGAACGGGGCATCGGTTACCGCCCGGTAGATCGCCACAACGAGGACACCAGTTCCATCGACCTGCTCCAGATCGACGCCGTGTTCATGCCCGTGCGCCGGGTCAATTACAGCGTTGATGAGACCGCCGTCGGAGAGGGAGGCTCCGCCCGGGAGCGCCTCCGGCTCGAGATTGAGACTAATGGCAGCATCACCCCCGATGACGCCATGGCTCAGGCGGCCAACCAGTTGATCGGTCTGTTCCAGCCCCTGGCCACTCTCACCATGATCGAGGAGCCTGGCCTTGAGCCGGAGCCTTCGGCCGAAGCCCAGATTCCCCTCGAGGAGCTGAACCTTTCGGTACGGGCCTACAACTGCCTCAAGCGGGCCCAGGTCAACTCCGTGTCTGACCTGATGGGCTTCAGCTACGAGGATCTGCTCGAGATCAAGAACTTCGGTTCCAAGTCAGCCGACGAGGTTATCGAAGCGCTTGAGCGCATCGGCATCTCCCTGCCCCAGAGCCGCACCAGCGCCTGATCGGCGGTTTCCTTCCCCCCACGCGACAAGCATCCGTATCCGACCATGCGACACCAGTGCCGCGTCCCCCTTCTGGGACGCCCTGCCGACCAACGCAAGGCCCTCCTGCGGGGCCTCACCACCCAGTTGATCCGCGAAGGCCGGGTCACCACCACCAAGGCCCGAGCTAAGGCGCTCCGGGATGAGGCCGAACGGATGATCAGCCTCGCCAAGGATGGAACCCTGGCCGCCCGCCGTCGCGCCATCGGTTACATCTACGACAAGCAACTTGTTCACGCTCTGTTCGATAAGGCCCAAGACCGTTACGGCGACCGCAATGGCGGTTACACGCGCATCATTCGCACGGTGCGCCGCCGTGGCGACAATGCCGAAATGGCGATCATCGAGCTGGTCTGACCTGCCTCTTAGCACCCCGGTCCGAACGGTTCCTGCCGGGTCGTTGCCGGCATCTGAACCTGTTCTGCAGGGTCTGACCCGTCCTCTGCGCCGGATCGCGATCTGCCTCCAGTACGACGGTGCCGCGTTTCATGGGTGGCAGCGTCAGACCAGCTTGATCAGCGTGCAGGAGACCCTGGAGGGAGCGATCGAATCCCTCGACCCCCATCGTCCTGTTCGGGCCGTTGCGGCCGGCCGCACCGATACAGGGGTTCATGCTGCCGGCCAGGTGGTGCACTTCGACACGGCCAGTCCCATTCCCCCCCATCGCTGGGCGCGTGCCCTCAATGGTCGGCTGCCCACCTGCGTGCGGGTGCGGGCTGCGAGCGAAGTGCCCCCCGACTGGCATGCCTGCTTCTCAGCCACCTACCGGCGCTACCGCTACACCATCTACAACGCCCGCACGCCCAACCTCTTTCTGGCCCCCTGGTGCTGGCATCGCTACCAGCTGCAGCTGGCGGAGGGGCTGATGCAGGACGTGCTCGCAGACCTGGTTGGAGAGCATGATTTTTCCGCCTTCCAGCGCGCTGGCAGCCGCCGCTCCCATTCCCGAACCACCATGCAGGCCGTGGAGATTCGACGCGAGGGAGATCTGGTGGTGACCGAACTGCAGGCCAGCGGCTTTCTCTACGGAATGGTGCGGCTGCTGATGGGCCAGTTGGTGGCAGTCGGGGAAGGACGATTGCACCCTGACGCCTTTCGGGAGCGCTGGCGGCGGCGCCAGCGCCATGCCGTGAAGGAGGCTGCCCCACCCCATGGCCTCTGCCTGCTGCGGGTGGGCTACCACCACAACCCTTTCATGCAACCTGCCTGGTACGATGGCCAACCGCAGTTTCGGTTGGGGTCCAGTGATCCACCCCCAACCTGGCATCCGCTTTCGACGGAGCTAGGTTGCTAGGGGTGAGGTCAACGCTGGCCCTTCCGGGATCTGGTCATCTCACGCCAGCGACGACCATGGTTCCGCCGCACGGTAGGGTCCTTCCAGACCTACCGTGCGACCGCTCGCACCGAAGCTCCTCCAGGCTGCTCCCCGTGAGCGGCTGCCCCAACCAGGCGCCATGAACAAGACAACTCCCCCTTCCATCGCCTCCCTCGACCGTCAGTGGTACGTCGTTGATGCCGCCGACCAGACCCTCGGCCGGCTGGCCAGTGAAGTGGCCCAGGTGCTGCGGGGCAAAAACAAGCCCACCTACACCCCCCACCTCGATACCGGTGACTTCGTGGTGGTGATCAATGCCGACAAGGTTCGGGTGAGTGGCAACAAGGCCACCCAGAAGCTCTATCGCCGCCACTCTGGCCGCCCCGGTGGCATGAAGACAGAGAGCTTCGCCCACCTCCAGGCTCGCCTGCCTGAGCGGATCATCGAAAAAGCGATTAAGGGGATGTTGCCCCACAACGCCCTCGGCCGACAGCTGTTCCGCAAGCTCAAGGTCTACAAGGGCGCCGACCATCCTCACGCCGCCCAGCAGCCCCAGCCCCTCGCCCTCGATCCCGCCGCCTCCGCCGTCCAATGACCAGCTCCTCCAACAGCGTCGTCTACTGGGGTACCGGCCGCCGCAAAACCGCCGTTGCCCGGGTCCGTGTCGTTCCCGGTACCGGCAGTGTCACCATCAATGGCCGCCCCGGCGACAATTATCTCAATTACAACCCCGTCTATTTGGCGGCGGTGAAGGCTCCTCTCCAGACCCTGGGCCTGGAAGCCCAGTACGACCTTCTGGTGAACGTGCGCGGCGGTGGCCTCACCGGCCAGGCGGATGCGATCAAGCAGGGAGCCGCCCGCGCCCTCTGCGATCTTTCCCCCGACAACCGCAAGCCCCTCAAAGTGGAAGGTCACCTGAGCCGTGACCCCCGCGCCAAGGAACGTCGCAAGTACGGCCTCAAGAAAGCCCGCAAGGCTCCCCAGTTCTCCAAGCGCTGATCGTTTCCGCTGCCTATCCCGTTTCCTTCCAGCCATGCCCAAGCCCGACATCCATCCCACCTGGTATCCCGACGCCAAGGTGATCTGCAACGGCGAGGTGGTGATGACCACCGGATCCACCCAGCCCGAGATCCATGTGGATGTCTGGAGTGGTAACCACCCCTTCTACACCGGCACTCAGAAGATCCTCGACACCGAAGGTCGGGTCGATCGTTTCATGCGCAAATACGGCATGGGAGGGGCGGATGGTGCCACTGCAGCAAAGAAAGCAGCCCCGACCCCTGCGGCCGAAGCCCCTGAGGTTGTCTCCCCCGAGCCGGCTGCTGTTGAAGCTTGACATCCGGCGCCTCGTAACCAGGCGGTTCCAGGAGTTAACCCTTTGCATGGGCTTCGAGCCCACTTTCTTTGGCCGGGCGCCCAGCAGCGTCCGGCTTTTGTTGTGGAGCCTCGCCGTGCAGTCCCTATGAGCGCGCACCCCTAAGAAGCGATGGACCCTGTTCTGCTGAGGCAGCGACTCGACACCGCCCGCCGCACCTTCGAAACCCTGGAACGTCAGCTGGCTGATCCCGCGGTGGCGGCCGATCCCGCCCGGCTGCAGTCCATTGCCCGGGAGCGTTCGCGGCTGGAGCCGCTGGTTCACGATTTTGATCAGCTCCAGCGGCTGGAGCTTGAGCGCGACGCCACCCGGCGTCTGTTGAAGGACCAGCGCCTAGAGCCCGACGGTGCTGATTTCGCCGCACTGGCCACCGAGGAGCTTGTCCACCTGGATGAGCAGATCGCTACCCTGCAGGGCCGCCTCACTGTGGCTTTGTTGCCGCGGGATCCGCGCGATGAACGCAGCGTGATGCTCGAGATCCGGGCCGGGGCCGGTGGAGATGAGGCGTGTCTTTGGGCCGGTGATTTGGCCCGTATGTATGAGCGTTACGCCCAGAGCTGTGGCTGGCGGGTGCAGCCATTGAGTGCCTCAGAGGCGGAACTGGGGGGCTTCCGCGAGCTGATCCTGGCAATTGAGGGTGATGGCGTCTTCAGCCGGCTCAAGTTCGAAGCCGGGGTGCACCGGGTTCAACGGGTGCCTGCCACCGAATCCCAGGGCCGGGTCCACACCTCCACGGCCACGGTGGCAGTGATGCCGGAGGCCGATCCGGTGGAGGTTCAGATCGACCCCGCGGATCTCGAGATCGGCACCGCCCGCTCCGGCGGCGCCGGTGGTCAGAACGTGAACAAGGTGGAAACGGCCGTGGATCTGCTCCACAAGCCCACAGGGATTCGGGTGTTCTGCACTCAAGAGCGCTCCCAGCTGCAGAACCGCGAACGTGCCATGGAGATTCTCCGCGCCAAGCTTTACGAGCGGCAGCTGGCGGCGGCCGCTGCTGAGGAGCGTTCCGCCCGGCGTGCCCAGGTGGGCACCGGGGACCGCAGTGAGAAGATCCGCACCTACAACGCCAAGGACAGCCGGGTGACCGACCATCGGCTTGGCCGCAACTTCTCCCTGGACCCGGTGCTCGAAGGCCAGCTGGAGCCCCTTGTGCAGGCCTGTGTGGCGGCGGAGCAGAGCCGGCAGCTTGAGGAACTGGCAGCTCAGGCCGCCGGGGTCTGAATCATCTGGCTCTCCACCACGTACTTCGCCCACTCCTGGTGATGCCCTGTGCGGATCTGGCGGCTCGCCTCGAACCCCAGACTGCCGAGGGGGCGCCGCGGTTCCCGCAGCAGTGGCATACCGGCCTCCCGTGGGGTGCGGTTGGCTTTGCGCACATTGCAGGGCAGGCATGCAGTGGCCACGTTCTCCCAGCTGTCCGTGCCCCCCCGACTGCGGGGCACCACGTGATCGATCGAGAGGGTGTCGCCTCCATGGCCGCAGTACTGACAGATGTGGCTGTCGCGGTGGAAGACGTTGCGCCGGGTCAGGGGAACCTGGCGGTAGGGCACGCGCACGAACTGACGCAGGCGAATCACGGTGGGGAGCAGCAGATCCGGCCGGATCGCGTGGCTGGGGTCATGTTCCAAACCCTCCGCCTTGCCCTTGAGAAGCATCACCATGGCGCGACGCCAGGTGGTGATGTTCAAAGGCTCATAGGACGCATTGAGAACGAGAACGTGACCCATGCCGGGTACCCCGGATAGGGGCCATGCTATCTGAGCCCTGCGGTGAGCTTTGGTGTCCCAGGACGCCATTCGCCACCCTCGGGGCCCCGCACGGCCCCATTCCCACTCGTCAGGATTGCGCAGCGCCCCACAATGGCCCGATCTACCCACGCTCCCATGCCGGAGCCCCATGAAACGGGCCGCTCCCGCCAACGGGCTTGGGTGGAGGTGGACACCGCAGCTATCAGCCGCAATGCCCGCTCGATCCAGCGGCTGATCGGTGAGCGCACCAGTCTGATGGCGGTGGTGAAGGCCGATGGCTACGGCCATGGGGCGGTGGCCGTGGCCCGCGCCGCACTCCAGGGCGGCGCGGCCAGCCTCGGGGTGGCCACCCTGGCCGAGGGGGTTGAATTGCGGCAGGAGGGTATTCATGCACCCGTGCTCGTGCTGGGCAATCTCACCCAGGTGGAGGAACTGCGCAGCTGTCTGCGCTGGCAGCTGATGCCCACGATCAGCTCCATGCGCGAGGCCCTGCTCTGCCAGAACCTGGCCAGCGGCAGTGGTCGCACCATGCCGCTGCAGCTAAAGCTTGATACCGGCATGGCGAGGCTGGGGGCCGACTGGCAGGAGGGTCCCCGGCTTGTGGCCTCCTTGCGGGAGCTCGATGCCATCGAGTTGGCTGGCCTCTATTCCCATCTCGCCAGTGCTGATCTCCCGGCCAACGACGACGACGGTCTCACCCATCTCCAGCAGCAGCGCTTCGAACAGGTGCTCACCAGCCTGCGGGCGCAGGGCCTGGCGGCGGGTTGTCGCCACCTCGCCAATTCCGCCGGTACCATGCGTCACCGCGAGCATCACTTCGACATGGTGCGCGTCGGGCTGGCTCTCTACGGCCATCCTCCCGCCACCCACCTGGCGGAGCGTGTACCCCTTGAGCCCGCCATGCAGGTCCATGCCCGGGTCACCCTGATTCGTCTGGTGCCGGCCGGGGTGGGGGTGAGCTACGGCCATCGCTATCGCACCACCGCTCCTACCCGTCTCGCCGTGCTGGCGATCGGCTATGCCGATGGGGTGCCGCGCCAGCTCTCCAACCGCATGGAGGTGCTCTTCCAGGGGAAGCGTTTGCCCCAAGTGGGCGCCATCACCATGGACCAACTGGTGATTGATGCCACCGCAGCTCCTGAGCTCGACATCGGTGGCGTGGTCACCCTGCTGGGTAGCCAGGGCCAGGAGCAGATCACCCCCGCCGACTGGAGTGCCCGCTGCGACACCATCCCCTGGGAGGTGCTCTGTGGTTTCAAGCGCAGGCTGCCCCGGCTGGAGGGCGGGGAGGAGGCATGCCCCCGATGGGATGGAGGCCCCGCAGCTGAACCTGGCGATGGAACTATGGGGGCGCCATCGGGACCCTGATAAGCTCAGAGGGCCGCTGGAGAGGTGGCTGAGTGGTTGAAAGCGGCTCCCTGCTAAGGAGTTACAGGAGGCAACTTCTGTCGAGGGTTCGAATCCCTCCCTCTCCGTTCCAGCACGGTGTTGATCACCGCGCTTTTGCCCTTGTGCGGATCAACCCTCCCTTGGGCAGCATCTTCATTTCTGACATCCACGACTGGGGGTAACCCTATGGCTCAGGGGCCACGCTGATGCTTCAGCAGGGTGGCCGCGATCGTTGGCAGCAGCTTGGTGTCTTTCGCACAGGCAGGCCCTTCGCTGAACACCACCAATAGGAATGGATCCACACCCTCAGCTTCCACATAGGCGGCGTCATGGCGGGCCTGGCTCATCCAGCCAGCCTTGCTCCAGAGCCGAGCTCTCTCGGGCAATGCCTCTCCCAGGAAGCCATCCACCTGGTTTTCCGGATCCGCCGCCCGCAGGTCCGGATTCAGGGATCGCCGTAGCAGCTGGCGCATCCGCTCGCAGGCCGGGGGGGAGACCAGGGCTCCCGCAATCACGGCCTGGAGGAGACGGGCCGTTCCATCGGTGCTGAGCCGGTTGCGGTTCTCAAGCGCGGTTCCGTAGAACTGGCGTTCCCTTCCGTAGGGGCCATCACTCCAGGTTTTTTGGCAGGCATTGGATTCCTGCCATTCGGGCCAGCCCAGAGAATCCAGCCACGTGTTCACCAGCCGGCGTTGTCTCGCCCACTCGTCCAGACGCGCCGGGGGGAGCGCCGGACCGCTGTGGGTGCCGCTCAGCAGGTCCACCACCAAGGATGTGGCGTCGTTGCTGGAATCCCGCACCATGTCGGCGAGAGCCCTTCTCATCTCGGGGTCCTCCTCGATCAGGCGCCGTTGCAGCCAGGCCTCCGCCGCCACCAGGTACACCAGCTTCACCACACTGGCCGGGTAGCGCTGCCGCTCGCCTCCCCAGCCGGCCCCGGCAACGGGCAGCGCTTCAAATGCTGCTCCGCTGAGGCTAGCGGCCCGATCCAGCAACGACTGGGAGTAGCGGAGCCAGGTGATTGAGATCTCATCCGCCAGGCCTGGCCTTCCCTGGCTTGCCAACTGGTTAACCAGGTGAGCCAGGATCTCGCCCATGGCCGGATCCGGGTTGTAGAACGCCATCGCCCCAGACCGATCTGATGGCGACATTAGGCAGCCCTGTGCCCGATCCCTTCCGCGTGGACACCCTCTGGTGTCTGCGGCACTCTCTCGATGCCTACAGCCGACCCAGGGGATCTGGCCTGGCCACCCAGGTGGCGGCGGGTCGTCATCTCCGGGTGCTCGAGGATGGTGGCCCGCGTCTGCGGGTTCGCCTATTGGAGGATGGCTATCCCTGTTGGCTGGAGCGGCAGGATTTAACTCCTGCTGCTGTGGCCGCGGGCCGCCCTCGGCTTCCATGCCTGGATCGCGTTGCCATCGCCGCCCGGATGGATTCGGTGCTTGCCTTTGCCGAGCAGGCCCGACAGCGGCCCAACCACTACCTCTGGGGGGGCACCCTGGGCCCGGATTTCGATTGCTCCGGGCTGATTCAGGCCGCCCATGCCGCCGCAGGCATCTGGCTCCCCCGTGATGCCTACCTCCAGGAGCGTTTCTGTCGTCCCGTGGCCGTGCGGGTGGGGGAAACGCGTTTGCTGGAGCCAGGCGATCTGATCTTCTTCGGCACCCCGCGGCGCTGCACCCACGTGGGGCTCCATCTAGGCGCTGGCCGTTACCTGCACAGTTCGGGCCGCGATCACGGTCGCAACGGCATCGGCATCGATAATCTCAATCCCCGCAACAGCGATCCAGTGGCCTACCACTACCGCGCCGAGCTCCGGGGTGCTGGTCGAGTGATGCATAGCCACGACGGCAGTGCTCTGCCCCCCTGAGCGGTCGGGTGTGCCGTTCGGGGGCTCGGGGCCGGCAACGGGCTTGAGTACGGTGGCGTGCCTAGATCCTGTAGCGCGGCCATGGCTGAGTCAGCCGCTCCGACCAGCTTGACCGGGGAAGCGCCCCTCGTAGCGGCGCTCCCGCCCGAGTCTTCGTCGTTGACCAGCCCGCTGGATCTCTCGGTTGTGGTGCCCCTCTACAACGAAGAAGGCAGCCTGCCCCACCTGATTGAGCAGGTGCTGGCGGCCCTGCGGTCCCTGCCGCTTCGCTTTGAAGTGGTGCTGGTGGACGATGGCTCCCGCGACGGCACCCCGGCCTTGCTGCGCGATCTGGCTGGCCGGGTGCCCGAACTGGTTGCCGTGCTGCTGCGCCGCAATTACGGCCAGACCGCCGCCATGGCGGCCGGTTTCGACGCCAGCCGCGGAGCGGTGATCGTGACCCTCGACGGCGACCTCCAGAACGATCCGGCCGATATTCCCCTCCTCCTGCAGCGCCTTCAGGATGGCAACTTCGATTTGGTGAGCGGCTGGCGGCACCAGCGGCAGGATGCGGCCGTGAGCCGCCTGTTGCCCTCGCTGCTGGCCAACAAGCTGATCGGCAGGGTCACTGGGGTGAAGCTTCACGATTACGGCTGTTCTCTCAAGGCCTATCGGAGGGAACTGGTGAGTGACATGAACCTCTACGGCGAGCTGCACCGCTTTCTGCCCGCCTTGGCCTTCATCGAGGGAGCCCGGATCGGCGAGGTGCAGGTGAACCATCACCCCCGCCGCTACGGCCAGAGCAAGTACGGCATCGACCGCACCTTTCGGGTGCTGATGGATCTGCTCACCGTGTGGTTCATGAAGCGTTTCCTGACTCGCCCGATGCATGGCTTCGGCTTCGTGGGCCTGCTCAGCCTGGGACTCGGATTCATCACCGGCCTCTGGCTCGTGGCCCAGAAGCTCCTGCTGGGCAGTGATATCGGCAACCGGCCTCTGCTGCTGCTCTCCGTGCTGGCGATCCTCAGCGGTGTGCAGCTGTTCTGCTTCGGTCTGCTGGGTGAAATGCAGATGCGCACTTATCACGAAAGCCAGGGAAGGCCGATCTATCGCGTGCGGGCAACCCTGCGGGGCGCGGCTACGGGCTGAGGCACAGCCTTCGTCGCGAGGCCGGGACTTCCCCGGAAGCGATGCATCGCCGCCGCCGCCTCCCGCACAACGGCTGGGTCCGGATCCCGCAGCGCCTGACGCAGCAGAGGCAGGGTGGAGGGGTCGCCCCAGTGCCGGGCAGCCTGGATGGCCTCCAGCCGCGATGATCCGCCCTGTTTGTAGAGCGTCCGCAGCGTCGCCTGGAAACGGAGCACTTCATGGGCGGCCCGGCGCTGGGGGAGTACCAACGCTCTAGGTCGTTCCCGCCCGCTGGGGCTGCAGGAGGATTTCGTGCTTTCCGAACCCCTCCGTCCCTCGGTTGCCGCGCCAGCGGCCCGGGGCTTCAGATCCTGGCCCCCCGCCTGCACCAGCGCGATCTGGGCACGATTCAGGGCTGCAACGACACTGGTGTCAGCGTCCCGGATCAGAGGAGGTCGGCGTCTGTCTAGGAGCCACAGGGCTGCCATCACGGCTGCGGCCAGGCCAGCGGTGAGGGAGGTGGGCATGGTGACAGGCTGAACTTTTATGTCGCCCCCCGCGGCAGCAGCGGGTGCCATCAGGGGGGTCTCCTTACAGTAAGGGCGGTTGTATTGGCTCAAGCCATGACTGGAGAATTCGCTGCCGCCTGGTTGCCCTCGGTGTTGGTTCCCCTTGTGGGAATTCTGGGCCCCGCCGTGGCCATGGCCCTCCTCTTCAACGTGATCGAAGCCCGCGACTGAGCTTCCGCCCACCGACCTCGCTACTGGGCCCCTGGGCCGATTCCTCTGCACCAACTCGACACCATGACCGTGACCCCCGTGGCCGACCCGACCGTCGGCAATCTGGCCACCCCCGTCAACAGCAGCTATTTCACGAAGGCCTTCCTCAACGCCCTGCCGGCCTATCGGCCCTCCCTCTCCCCGAACCGTCGGGGGCTTGAGGTGGGCATGGCCCATGGCTTCTTCCTCTACGGACCCTTCGCCATCACCGGTCCCCTCCGGCTCACGGAATACGGCACCACCGCCGGTCTTCTCGCCACGATTGGCCTGGTGTCCATCCTCACGGTGTGCCTTTCCATCTACGGCACCGCCGGTACCGGTCCGAACGTGCAGCCTCCGGATGCCACGATCGACAACCCTCCCGCCGATCTGTTCACCAAGGCAGGCTGGGCGGAGTTCGCCAGCGGCTTCTGGCTTGGCGGTTGCGGTGGTGCTGCCTTCGCCTGGTTCCTCTGCAGCACGGCGATTGTCTCGCCACTGGTGAACATCGCCGGCGGCGTTTGGAGCACCAACTGAGGAGGCGATTCCGCCAGTCGTCCTTGCCCGCCCACACCAAGGCGGGTTTTTTCATGGGCCGAGGGCGAGATCCCAACGCGAATCGATCGCAGCGTCGCTGCTGAGCCCCGCTGGCGTCTGCGAGCAATCTCGTCGGCTTGACAGTCCAAGGACTCACCAGCCGAGCCCAGCGAGACGCACATAGTCACGCGGCCACCGGGGTCCGCTGTCGAACAGAAGTGCGGCAACCGGCAGATCTGGGCCTGCAACGGCCCGCAGGGTGCAAAGGAGGTGCGGGATTAACGGGCCATTCGCAGAACCCAGCACCCGCAGAGAAGCTGCGGCATGAGGAGGACCGCAGGAGAGGGGCACTCTGGGACCGTGCGCCGGGTTGCCGAGGCGGCCCAGGGGCCTCGAGGAGGCTCGGCCCAAAGCAAAAAGCCCCCGGCCGAAGCCAGGGGCGGTGCGTCCCTCGTGGAGACAGGCGCTGGTCGGGATTATCCGAACTTGCCTGAAGTGGAGGCGATCAGGAAGGCCCCGTAGGTGAGGATGTAGCCAATCGTGAAGTGAGCGAGACCCACAACACGGGCCTGAACGATTGAGAGGGCCACTGGCTTGTCACGCCAGCCAACCAAGTTGGCGAGCGGGGTGCGCTGGTGAGCCCAGACAATGGTCTCGATCAGTTCCTGCCAATATCCGCGCCAGGAGATAAGGAACATGAAGCCAGTAGCCCAAACCAGATGACCGAACAGGAACATCCACGACCAGACGGCCAGGTTGTTCGAGCCGTACGGATTATACCCGTTGATCAGCTGGGAACTGTTCAGCCAGAGATAGTCGCGGAACCAGCCCATGATGTATGTGCTGGATTCGTTGAACTGGGCCACGTTGCCCTGCCAGATGGCGAGGTGCTTCCAGTGCCAGTAGAAGGTGACCCAACCGACGGTGTTCAGGGCCCAGAAGACTGAGAGATAGAACGCGTCCCAGGCTGAGATGTCGCAGGTGCCGCCACGGCCTGGGCCGTCGCAGGGGAAGGAGTAGCCGAAGTCCTTTTTATCGGGCATCAGCTTCGAACCCCGGGCATCAAGGGCACCCTTCACCAGGATCAAGGTGGTGGTGTGGAGACCCAGCGCGATGGCGTGGTGCACCAGGAAGTCACCAGGGCCAATCTGGAGGAACAGGGAGTTGTTGCCGGCGTTGATGGCATCCATCCAACCCGGAAGATAGGCGGCACCAGATGTGCTGGCCAGACTTCCGGAATTGGCCAGCAGCACATCCATGCCGTACATGGCTTTGCCACTGGCGGCCTGAACGAACTGGGCGAACACGGGTTCGATCAGGATCTGCTTCTCGGGGGTGCCGAAGGCCACGACCACATCGTTGTGGACGTAGAGGCCCAAGGTGTGGAAGCCGAGGAAAAGGGACACCCAGCTCAGGTGGCTGATGATCGCTTCCTTGTGCTCGAGCATCCTGGCCAACACGTTGTTCTTGTTGGCTTCGGGGTCGTAATCACGGATGAAGAAGATCGCACCGTGGGCGAAGGCACCGCACATCAGGAAGATGGCGATGTACTGGTGGTGGGTATAGAGGGCTGCCTGGGTGGTGTAGTCCTTAGCGATGAACGCGTAGGAGGGCAACGCATACATGTGCTGCGCCACCAGGCTGGTGACCACGCCGAGAGACGCCAGAGCAAGACCCAGCTGGAAGTGCAGGGAGTTGTTGATGGTGTCGTAGAGGCCCTTGTGACCAGCGCCGAGAGCGCCTCCGAAAGGAGTGCCCTTGGGCGGGTTGTGGGCTTCGAGGATCTCGCGGATCGAGTGACCAATACCGAAGTTGGTCCGGTACATGTGACCAGCAATCACAAACAGACAGCCAATCGCCAGGTGGTGATGGGCGATGTCCGTGAGCCAGAGGGCTTCGGTCTGGGGGTGAAAACCACCCAGGAAGGTCAGGATCGCGGTTCCGGAACCGGTGGCGGTGCCGAAGATCTGATTGGCGGTGTCGGGGTTCTGGGCGTAGACGCCCCAGTTGCCGGTGAAGAAGGGAGCCAGACCCGCAGGGTGTGGAGACACCGAGAGGAAATTGTCCCAACCCACGTGCACACCGCGGGATTCAGGGATCGCCACGTGAACCAGGTGACCGGTCCAGGCTATGGAGCTAAAACCGAACAGAACGGCGAGGTGGTGGTTGAGGCGGGATTCAGCGTTCTTGAACCAGGCCAGGGAAGGCAGGAATTTGGGCTGAAGGTGAAGCCAGCCAGCGAACAGGGCCCAAGCCGACAGGATCATCATGAAGATGGAACCCTGGTAAAGCTCGGCGTTGGTGGTCATGCCGATGGTGTACCACCAGTGGTACAGACCGGAATAGGCGATGTTCACCGGGGAGGTGGCGCCCGCCTGGGTGAAGGCGGTGATGGCGCCCTGGCCGAAGTGAGGATCCCAGATCGCGTGAGCGATGGGACGGACGTGCAGCGGATCGGCGACCCACTGCTCAAAGTTGCCCTGCCAGGCGATATGGAACAGGTTGCCCGAAACCCAGAGGCCGATGATCGCCAGGTGACCGAAGTGGGTGGAGAACAGCTTCTGATAAAGCCGCTCCTCCGTCATTCCGTCATGGCTCTCGAAGTCGTGAGCCGTGGCGATGCCGTACCAAATACGACGGGTTGTCGGGTCCTGTGCCAGACCCTGGCTGAACGAAGGAAATTTCGTTGCCATTGGGAAAGGTCAGGTGGAGGTCAGCCGACCGCGACGATGCGGGCCAGGAAAAATGCCCAGGTGGTCGCAATGCCACCAAGGAGGTAATGGGCCACACCCACGGCACGACCCTGGGTGATGGAGAGCGCCCGCGGCTGTATAGCCGGAGCAACCCTCAGCTTGTTGTGAGCCCAGACGATGGACTCAATCAGCTCCTGCCAGTAGCCGCGGCCGCTGAACAGGAACATCAGGCTGAAGGCCCAGATGAAGTGGGCTCCCAGGAACATCAGACCGTAAGCACTGGAGCTCGAGCCGTAGCTGTTGATAACCTGTGCGGCTTGGGCCCAGAGGAAGTCGCGCAGCCAGCCATTAATGGTGATGGCGCTCTGGGCGAAGTTGCCATTTGTGATGTGCTGGACGCTGCCATCAGCGTTGACGGTGCCCCACACGTCGCTCTGCATCTTCCAAGAGAAGTGGAAAATGACGATCGAAAGGGAGTTGTACATCCAGAACAGGCCAAGGAACACGTGGTCCCAGGCCGACACTTGGCAGGTGCCGCCACGGCCGGGGCCGTCGCAGGGGAAGCGGAAGCCGAGGTTCGCCTTATCGGGGACAAGACGGGAGCTGCGGCTGTACAGCACACCCTTAAGCAGGATCAACACGGTGACGTGGATCGTGAAGGCGTGGATGTGATGGACCATGAAGTCGGCCGTTCCCAAGGGAATCGGCCCGGCGGCAACCTTGCCACCCACGGCCACGACGGCGCCATTGAACACCTCGCTGACGCCAGCAAGGGCGTTGGGAGCGGTGGTGCCGGCAGCGGCGGCGTGGAGGCCCTGAATCCACTGGGCGAACACCGGCTTCAGCTGGATGGCCGAATCACTGAACATGTCCTGGGGACGACCCAAGGCACGCATGGTGTCGTTGTGGATGTAGAGGCCGAAGCTGTGGAAACCAAGCCAGATCGACACCCAGTTGAGATGGCTGATCAGAGCATCGCGGGCCTTGAGCACCCGGTCGAGCACGTTATCGACATGCTTGGCGGGGTCGTAATCGCGAATCATCGCGATGGCTGCGTGAGCACCTGCGCCCACAATGAGGAAGCCGCCAATCCACATGTGATGGGTGAAGATCGACAGCTGGGTTGGGTAGTCAATCCCGATGTAGGGATAGGGAGGCATCGCATACATGTGGTGGGCCACGATGATGGTCAGCGAGCCAAGCATCGCCAGGTTCACAGCCAGTTGGGCATGCCAGCTGGTGGTCAGGAACTCGAAGAGTCCGTCATGACCATTGGAAGCTGGGAACAGCAGGGGATCACCCTTCTGACCCTCGAGGATCTCCTTGATGCTGTGACCAATGCCCCAATTGGTGCGGTACATGTGGCCAGCCACGATGAACAGCACCGCAATCGCCAGGTGGTGGTGGGCGATGTCGGTCATCCAAAGGCTGCCGGTTACGGGATTCAGCCCACCTTTAAAAGTGAGGAAATCGCTGTAAGCGGCCCAGTTGCCCGTGAAGAAGGCTGAGATGCCCGCCCCGAAACCGGGGAAGATCTGGGCGATCAAGTCCTGATTAAGGAACTCGTGGGGCAGGGGAATGTCTGCATACGTCGCGATGGTTTTGCCATTGAGCACCAGCGGCTGGCCGGCGTCGATGGCTTCCATCAGCGCGTTGGTGGGAAGCGACACATGCAGGAGGTGACCTGTCCACGAGAGGGAACCGAGTCCGAGCAGGCCGGCCAAATGGTGGTTGAGCATCGACTCAACGTTCTGGAACCATTCAAGCTTCGGAGCTGCCTTGTGGTAGTGGAAGACACCGGCGTTGAGCATCAGGCCGGCCATCACCAGTGCGCCGATGGCCAGGGCCAGCAGCTGGGTTTCGTTGGTGATGCCCCAGCCCCTCCACACGTGGAAGACACCGGAGGTGATTTGAATGCCGTGGAAGCCGGCACCCATATCGCCGTTGAGGATCTCCTGGCCGAAGATCGGCCAGACCACCTGGGCACTCGGTTTGACGTGCAGGGGGTCGGCAAGCCAGCCGGAGTAGTTGGAGAAGCGGGCACCGTGATAGAAGGCGCCGCTCAGCCAGATGAAAATGACGGCCAAGTGGCCGAAGTGAGCGCTGAAGATCTTGCGTGAGACCTCTTCAAGATCGCTCGTGTGGCTGTCGAAGTCGTGGGCGTTGGCGTGGAGGTTCCAAATCCAGGTGGTGGTTTTGGGACCCTTGGCGAGGGTGCGGTCGAAATGGCCGGGCTTTTCAAAAAGCTCGAACGTTGCCGGAACGGGGTTCCGGTCGACCAGATCCTTCGCCTTGTTCCCACGCTCTGGTGGGCTGATGGTCATCGAGAGGTTCCTCGAGGGACGGAATCGAGGTGGAGGTCCACCCCTGTGGAAACCAGGGCTTGGGGCCATGGCTGCCGGTGGGACCGGGCGCCGCTGGGGGAGCAAGGCCCCCGCCGACGGTCGCCGACGCCAGTCCGACGCGGGTTGAACCCTTGCCGTGACTGGAGCTTTGGGCCCCGAAAGGGGACCGCTGGCGAAAGTATAAGGGCCAAAAACAGGCCGATTCGGCTGCTAGTTACAAAGGTTCAATCCCGGTCCTTTTCAGGCTGGGACTGGGGTCTGGAGAGGGCTTGATCACATCAGGCTGCTCCGCTTATGCGCTGATTTGAATAGTTGAATTCTTCTCATTTCTCTCTGATCGTCACGACGCTTCCATCGCCTTCTGCCGGCGACTGTCGCCACAGCAGAATGCGCGGCAACCCCATGATTTCCAGGAGAAGGGCCTTGGCGGGCGGAATCCAGATTCACCTAGGACTCCCGTGCCGGGGGCTGCCCAGTCAAGGCCCAGCGGCCCTGGCGATGTTGCTTACCCTGGCGTTGGTGATTGGCGCCTTGGTGGCACTCCCCCTGCCAGCCCACGCCTGGAACCTGCCGGGGCGATCGGTGGCGAGCCCTCCTGTGGGCGCGCCACCTCCCGCATGGGGGCTGCAGGAGGTGGCGCCTCCCACCGCCGTGGTGCAGTTGGCGGAGGCGCTGGCCCAAAGGCAGCCCAGGATCACGATCCTCGAACCCCGGGACGGAGCCCTGCTGCCGGAGGCTCCCTGGACCCTGCGACTGGGGGTGGATGACTGGCCTCTGGTGGACGCGGGATCCCTGGGTCTGGGACCCCATCTCATGGTGCAGCTCGATGATGGCCTTCCCCAGCCCCTGCTCGAACCCACCGCCCTGATGCCCCCCCTTACCCCGGGCAGCCACCGGCTCACGGTTTACGCGGCGCGCCCCTGGGGCGAAGTGGTGAAGGCACCCGGAGCCTTCCGCCAGATCCGGCTGCATCGGGTCGCGCTCAATCCGCTCGCGCTTCCCGCCGAAGGAAGTCCCCAGCTGCTGGCGGTGAGTCCCTTGCAGCCCAGTGCGGGGGAGCCGGTGCTGCTCGACTGGCTCCTGATCGATGCACCCCTGCAGAACCTACGGGCCGATGACGCCCGCTGGCGGCTGAGGGTGACAGTGAACGGTGACAGCTTTCTGGTGAACCAGCAGACCCCTCTCTGGCTTAAGGGCTGGAAGTCGGGAAGCAATGCCGTGCTCCTCGAATTGGTGGATGGCCGGGGGGAACCGCTCAATCCACCTTTTAACAGTGTGGTGCGGGAGGTCCGCCTCGACCCCGGATCCCCGCGTCCTCCCTGGCTGGGCCCCCGCCTTGATGGGCCGACCCTGGCCCGGCTGCTGGGGGAGCTGCCATCAGCCGAGCCAGAAGCCCCATCCCAACAGCCGCCATCCCAGCAGGCGCGATCTCAGAGCAGCGTTGCCGTTTCCTCGCCCTTGCCGGAGGCAGAGCAGTCGGTCCCTTCTCGGGCTCTGGAGAGCCCGGAGCCAGTCCGAATGGACCCGGATCTGGCTCAGGATCCCGGCTCATCCGGGCAAGCCGCGCTGGAGGCGGCTCCTCCAACGGCACGGCCGATCCCTTCGGCGGCCACCCTCCCTTTGACCCCTTCAGAACTGGATCGGCCCGAGCAGGACGCCAACCGCCCTAGGGAGATCGAGGCCGCTTCTCCTCTTCAGACCCCTTCCCTTTCCCCCCCGGGCGCTCCCCTGACCCCTCCTTCCCCATCCCTATCTGTGCTTCCCTTCGATCCCGGCGGGCCCGGGGCCGCCTCCAGCGAGGGAGACCGGGATGCTTTGCCCAGCCAGTCTGGAGAAGGCTCCGTTCCGGCCGGCACCACTGGGCTGATTCCCTCCGCCCGGGATGAGGTCAATGACGATGGCACGCTGATCCGTCCCGCCCGCCGGAGTCCTCTCCAGGCGCTGCGGGAGAGGTTTGCACGATGAGCATCCACCCCAGCTCCCCGCCCCGATCCCCGGAGACGGTGTGGAAACCCGAGCCTGGTGGCCCGGGTCCGCGGTCGATCGTGGCTCTGGGCTTCAGTCCTGAGGCCAGGGTTCTGCTGCAGAGGTTGGAGGCCACCGGGCTGGTGGCCGCGATCCGCTGGCCGGGTGCAGCGCCATCGCCGGCGGACTGGCTGCGGCAGCACTGGGACCAGGCCGAGGCGGTGGTGGCGGTGGGGGCCTGCGGGCTGATCGTTCGCCTGATCGCCCCACTCCTGGAGCACAAACAAAGCGATCCCGCGGTGGTGGTGCTGGATCCGGCCGGGCGGTATGCCATTCCCCTGCTGGGGGGGCATGCCGGCGGTGGGGAAGCCCTGGCTTCCCGGCTGGCTGCCCTGCTCGGGGCCGAGGTGGTTCCCACCGGCAGCTCGGCCGCCATGGGTCGTCTTCCCCTTGATGCCTTCGGCCGTGCCTGGGGCTGGATCCGTGGCTGCGGCGACTGGAACGCCCTGATGCAGGCCGCCTCCCGTTCCGGAGCCCTGCCTCTCCTGGAGCAGACCCGGGGCCTGGAGCTCTGGCGCGACCTGCCGGCCGTCCAGGGGGCCGGCAGCGGCGCCGTGGAGGAGGGGGCGGCGGGCGTGCCAGGGCCCCGGCTGGTGATCGGCCCGGCCACCGGCCAGGAATGCCACTGGCATCCCCCCTGCCTCTGGCTGGGGGTGGGTTGTGAGCGCGACACCAGTCCCGCCTTGCTGGAGAGGCTGGTGGAACGCACCCTCATGCTGGCGGGGCTGGCCCCGGAGGCCGTGGCGGGTTTGGCCAGCATCGACCGCAAGGGCGATGAAGCGGCCCTGCTGGCGCTTAGCCAGCGCCATGGCTGGCCCCTGCGGCTCTTCGACGCCGCCAGCCTCGCGGCGGTGCCGGTGCCCAACCCCTCCGAGGCGGTGGCCGAAGCCATGGGAACCGCCAGCGTGGCCGAGGCTGCGGCCTTGAGAGCCGCCGGCGCCGCCGCCCCGAAGGCCGCCGGTTTCACCGCCACATCCGAGGGCAACACCGGGGGGACCAGGGCCGCCGCTGCTGCTCTGGTTGTGTCCAAGACCATCGAACGCGCCGCTCCCGGCGAGCGCGGCGCCGCCACCTTGGCGGTGGCCCTCGCGAGTCGGCAATGGGCGCCCCAGCGCGGTGAACTGCACCTGGTGGGCAGCGGCCCCGGCCAGCTCGACCTGCTCAGCGGTGATGCCCGCGCCGCCCTGGCCCGGGCCACGGTGTGGGTGGGCTATGGGCCCTATCTGGATCTGCTGGAGCCGCTGCGGCGTCCCGACCAGCTGCGCCGCGACGGCCGCCTCACCGAGGAGCGAGCCCGCTGCGCCGAGGCCCTTGAGCTGGCGACTCAAGGGCTGCGGGTGGCCTTGGTGTCCTCCGGAGACAGCGGCATCTACGGCATGGCTGGCCTGGCCCTGGAGCAGTGGCTGGCCCGCGACGTGTTCGATCGTCCGAGCTTTCAAGTTCACCCGGGCATCTCGGCCTTGCAGCTGGCGGCGGCCCGGGCCGGTGCCCCGCTGATGCACGATTTCTGCACCATCAGCCTCAGCGATCGCCTCACCCCGTGGGCGGTGATCGAGCGCCGACTGCGGGCGGCCGCGGCCGGCGACTTCGTGGTGGCCCTCTACAACCCGCGCTCGCTCGGCCGCGATTGGCAGTTGGAGCGGGCCCGAACCCTGCTGCTCGAGGCACGGTCGGCCGCCACGCCGGTGGCCCTGGCGCGCCAGCTGGGCCGACCCGGCGAGAGTGTGCGGCTCTACACCCTGGAGGATCTACCCGTGGAGCAGGTGGACATGATCACCCTGGTGCTGATCGGCAACAGCACCAGCCGGCTTCAGGACGGCCGCATGGTAACTCCCCGAGGCTATCCGGGAGCCAGCCTGGAGTGAGGGGCCCAAAAAAAATCGGGATGACAGGATTCGAACCTGCGGCCCCTTCGTCCCGAACGAAGTGCGCTACCAAGCTGCGCTACATCCCGATTTCTCAACTGTAAGGGATGGTCCGGGCTCTGGGCCATCCCTCCTTCAGGGGCCTTCGCTGCGCCAGGGCCTTTGAGGGCGGTGCGGCCGATGTGAGGCCGAAGCAAAGCGGGGGGCGTCCGGAGAGTGCCCCGCGCCTGTTCCTACACTGGTTGACAAGGCGGTCCTCGGCTGCCGCTGGCCTGAATCCGGTTCTTCCATTGGCCCCCCGTGATCTTCAGTTGGGTCCTGCTGCCGCTGGCCCGGGTGACATCTCTCCCACCACCGCCATGCCCGACGCACTGGGTGCCCAGGTCGGAGCCGCGGCTCCTGCCCCGGCAGCTAAACCCGACTGGCTGCGGGTGAAGGCGCCCCAGCGCGAGCGGATCGGAGCCGTGGCCGACCTACTCCTCGATCTCAAGCTCAACACCGTCTGTCAGGAGGCCAGCTGCCCCAACATCGGCGAGTGCTTCGCAGGCGGCACCGCCACCTTCCTGATCATGGGGCCGGGCTGCACCCGCGCCTGCCCCTACTGCGACATCGACTTCGACAAGAGCGTGCGGGCCCTCGATCCCAGCGAACCGGAGCGGCTCGGCGAGGCAGTGGCGCGATTGGGCCTGAGCCACGTGGTGATCACCTCGGTGAATCGCGACGACCTGGACGATGGGGGCGCCAGCCAGTTCGTGGCCTGTATCCAGCAGGTGCGCCTTCGCGCCCCCCTGACCACGATCGAGCTGCTGATCCCCGATTTCTGCGGCGACTGGGACGCCCTGGCGGCGGTGATGGAAGCAGCCCCAGACGTGCTTAATCACAACATCGAAACCGTGCCGCGCCTCTACCGCAAAGCCCGGCCCCAGGGGGTGTACGAACGCTCCCTCGAGCTCCTGGCGCAGGTGCGGAAGCGCTGGCCCCGCACTTACAGCAAATCGGGGTTGATGGTGGGCCTGGGCGAAACGGACGACGAAGTGCTGGAGGTGCTGGCCGATCTGCGCCGCCACCAAGTCGACATCGTGACCATCGGCCAGTACCTCTCCCCTGGCCCCAAACATCTGCCGGTGGATCGCTTCGTGACCCCGGAGCAGTTCGAGCGCTTCCGGAGGCATGGGGAGCAGGAGCTGGGCTTCCTGCAGGTGGTGAGCAGCCCCCTTACCCGCAGCAGCTACCACGCCGGCGAGGTGCAGCGCCTAATGGCCAAGCATCAACGCTAAAGACGGGGCGCGATTTCGCTTCCCTGCTCGCCAACGACAGCCCGCTGGGTGGGATCCCTTGAAGTCGGTCCTTAGGCCGCCACGGCTTCCCGGGGAGCCAGTCCCATGGGCACCTTCTCGCTCGGTGGCACCAGCAGCTTGAAGCGGGACTTCCAGCTGGGCCAGTCGGCCAGCACCTGGGCTGTCTTGGCGCTGCCGGTGGCCTCGAGATGGGCCTCCAACAGAGCTTTGAGCACCGCCTCCTGCTCCGTGGTGCTGAGCGGCTCGATGGCCACGGTTTCCCGGTTGACCCGTCGCTCCAGATCGCCTTCCTCATCCAGCAGGAAGGCCACCCCGCCGGTCATGCCGGCGGCCACGTTGCGGCCGGTGGAACCGAGCACCACCACCACGCCTCCGGTCATGTATTCGCAGCAGTGGTCGCCGGCGCCTTCCACCACGGTGCGGGCGCCGCTGTTGCGGACCCCGAAGCGCTCGCCGGCCCGGCCTAGGGCGAAGAGCTCACCGCCGGTGGCGCCGTAGAGGCAGGTGTTGCCAAGGATCACCTTGCTGCCGGGATCGCTGCCGCCGGGGGGCGGCACCACGGTGATGCGGCCGCCATTGATGCCCTTGCCGACGTAGTCGTTCGCCTCACCCACCAGGCGCACATTCATGCCCTGCAGCAGGAAGGCCCCGAAGCTCTGACCTGCGGCCCCCGTGAAGGTGAGATCCAGTCGGCCGGTAAAGCCGGTGTTGCCGTGGCGCGCGGCGATCTCCCCGGCGATGCGGGCGCCCACGCTGCGGTCGGTGTTCACGATCGCCAGGTTGCGCTCCAGGTGCCCCTGGCCCTCGATCGCCGCCATCAGGGCGGGATCGGCCAGCAGGGTGTCCTCGAGGATCGGTCCATTGCCGTGGGCTTCGGCGTCGTGGCGGAGCCAGGCGCGATCGGCGGCTTGGGGGATGGGATCGAGCAGGCAAGAGAGATCGAGGGCCGTGGTCTTGGCCAGAGCCACGGCACGGGGCGCCAGCAGTTCGGTGCGGCCGATCAGCTCCTCGAGGCTGGCCACCCCGAGCACGCTGAGCAACTGGCGCACCTCCTCGGCCACAAACAGGAAGAAGTTCACCACGTGCTCGGGCAGGCCGGTGAAGCGCCTGCGCAGGGCCTCCTTCTGGGTAGCCACCCCCACGGGGCAATTGTTGGTGTGGCAAACGCGGGCCATGATGCAGCCCTCGGCAATCATCGACACCGAGCCGAAGCCATACTCCTCGGCGCCCAGCAGCGCGGCGATCACCACATCCCAGCCAGTCTTAAGGCCGCCGTCGGCCCGCAGCAGCACCCGATCACGCAGGCCGTTCTCCAGGAGGCTGCGGTGCACCTCGGTGAGGCCCAGCTCCCAGGGGCTGCCGGCATGTTTGATCGAGCTCAGGGGCGAGGCACCGGTGCCGCCATCGTGGCCGGAGATCTGGATTACATCGGCGTTGGCCTTGGCCACCCCGGCGGCGATCGTGCCGATGCCGATCTCCGCCACCAGCTTCACGCTCACCTTGGCGGCGGGATGCACTTGGTGCAGATCGTGGATCAGCTGGGCCAGGTCTTCGATCGAATAGATGTCGTGGTGGGGCGGCGGTGAGATGAGGGCCACGCCGGCCTTGCTATTGCGCAGCCAGGCGATGTAGTCGTCCACCTTCGGACCGGGCAGCTGACCGCCCTCCCCGGGCTTGGCCCCCTGGGCCACCTTGATCTCCAGCTGGCGGCCACTGCGCAGGTATTCCGGGGTGACCCCGAAGCGGCCAGAGGCGATCTGCTTGATCGCGGAGCAGGCGGTGTCGCCGTTGCGAAGCCCCTTGATGGTCGGAAGGGTGGCGGAATGGCCTGCGCCGTCCACGTCGTTGAGCAGGTGGAAGCGGGCCGGATCCTCGCCGCCTTCGCCGCTGTTGCTCTTGCCGCCGATGCGATTCATCGCCACCGCCAGCACCTCGTGGGCCTCGCGCGAGAGGGCGCCAAGGCTCATGCCGCCGGTGCAGAAGCGCCTGCAGATGCTCTCGATGCTCTCCACTTGATCAATCGGCAACGGCGCGGCGGCCTTTCGCAGCTTGAGCAGATCACGCAGGGACGTCGCCGGCCGGTTTTCGAGCAGGGTTTGGTAAGTGGTGAAGTGGTCGTAGCCGGGGCCTGCCGCCACGGCGGCATGGAGGGCCTTCGCCATCTCCGGGCTGTTGAGGTGATATTCACCGCCGGTGCGGTACTGCACGAAGCCCATGAACTCGAGCTTGGTGCGGTTGAGTTCGGGGTAGGCCTTGGCGTGGAACGTGAGCGTTTCGCTGGCGAGATCGCACAGGCTGAGGCCCGCCACCCGGCTGGTGGTGCCGGTGAAGGCCAGGGCGATCAGATCGGCGCCGATGCCGATCGCCTCGAAGATCTGGGCGCCGTGGTAGCTGGCCAGCAGCGAGATGCCAATCTTGGAGAGGATCTTGCGCAGGCCATCTTCCAGGGCCTTGCGAACGTTGGCCTGGGCCGCATCAGGCGTGAGATCAGGAAGTTTGCCCCGTTCGATCAGAGAGCGGGTCTTGGGGTGGGCCAACCAATGGCGGGTGGTTTCCCATGCCAGCCAGGGGCAGACGGCGCTGGCCCCGTAACCGATCAGGCAGGCCAGGTGATGGGTGCTCCAGCATTGGGCGGTATCGACCACGATCGAGCTCTGCAGCCGCAGACCTAGGCGCAGCAGGTGATGGTGAACAGCCCCGACCGCCAGGAGGGGGGGGATGTAGGTGGTGCCAGCGCTGATCCCGCCACCGCTGCGGTCGGAGAGCACCAGGATGCAACTGCCGGCGCGCACTGCGACTTCGGCCACGGCACATAACCGGGCCACCGCCTGCTCCAGACCAGTCGGACCATCGGTCACCGGTAGCAAGGTGGAGAGGGTGGCAAGGGGCAGGCCATGGCCTGCCAGATCGGCCAGCTCGGCCTCATTGAGCACCGGGCTGTCGAGGTGCAGTACCCCAGCGCCGGTGGGCTCGGGGCGGAGGGCCGACCCGCGCTGGCCCAGGTGCATCTCCAGGCTCATCACCAGCTTTTCGCGCAGCGGGTCGATCGGCGGATTGGTGACCTGGGCGAAGCGCTGCTTGAAGTAGTCGTAGAGGAGGTGGGGCTTGGAGGAGAGCACCGCAAGGGGAATGTCGTCGCCCATGCAGTAGGTGGGCTCCTTGCCGGCCCCGGCCATGTCCTCGATCACCAGATCCAGGTCTTCAGCGGTGAAGCCAAAAGCGCTCTGTTGCTGGAGAAGTTCGAGGTCCGCGAGGCGGCGTTCCTGCGCCCAGGCACCGGGGGCAAGGTTGCGGCGATAGGCGGCGAGCCAGGCGCCATAGGGGTGGCGGGAGGCGCTCTGCTCCTTTACCTCCCAGTTGCGCAGTACCCGCCCCTGCTCCAGGTCGATCGCCAGCATCTGGCCAGGACCGAGGCGGCCCTTTTCGATGATGCGGCTTTCCTCCAGTTCCACCACGCCGGTTTCCGAGCCCATCACCACATAGCCATCGCTGGTGATGCAGTAGCGGGCAGGCCGCAAGCCATTGCGATCCAGGGTGGCCCCCACCATGCGGCCATCGCTGAACACCAGCAGGGCCGGGCCATCCCAGGGCTCCTGCAAGCAGGCGTTGTATTCGTAAAAATCTTTGATCGCCGGGCGGCGATCAAGCTCAGGCTGGTCGCGGAAGGCTTCCGGCACCAGGGTGAGCAGGCTGTCGGTGATCGGCCGGCCGCTGCGCACCATCAACTCTAGGGTGGCATCGAGGTTGGCCGAATCGCTGAAGGCGGCATTCACTAGGGGCCGCAGGTCGGAGGCGGCATCGCCCCAGACGGCTTCGAGATTGGCCTCGGCGGCACTGGCCCAGTTGATGTTGCCCAGCAAAGTGTTGATTTCTCCGTTGTGGCCGAGCAGCCGCATCGGCTGGGCCAGGGGCCAGCGGGGCAGGGTGTTGGTGCTGAAGCGGCGGTGGTACACCGCGAAGCTCACCGTGAAGCGTTCGTCGCGCAGGTCGGCGTAGAAGCGATCCAGCACTTCGGAACGCACCATGCCCTTGTACACAACCGTGCGGGCACTGATCGAGGCGAAATAAAGGTTGCCGATGTCGCTGCCCCATGCCTCGCGGGTGCGGTCCACTGCGCGGCGCCGCAGGCGGAACAGCAGCGCCTCAAGACCATCCACATCCGCGGGTAGGGAGGGGGACGCCCCCGGGGCCAGCAGCAGCCATTGCTCGATCACCGGGGCGGTGTCCCGGGCCATCGGACCGAGCACGGCGGGGGCCACCGGCACGGGCCTCCAGCCCAGGCTGCGAAGCCCCAGACCGGCGGCTTCCTCTTCGCAGAAGCGGCGGGCCTCCTGGCGGCGGCTGGCATCGGCGGGGAGAAATACCATCGCCAGCCCCCTTACGCCCGCCTCGCCGCTGGCGGCTGCCGGCCACACCGCTTCTAGATAGCTCCAGGGAATGCCGCAGAGGATCCCGGCGCCATCGCCGGAATCGCCGTCACCACCGCATCCCCCCCGGTGCTCCATGCAGCGCAGGCCCCGCAGCGCCTGCCGCAGCACCCAGTGGTTGGGGGTGCCATCGAGGTGGGCCAGAAATCCGACGCCGCAGGCATCCTTCTCGCCTGCCACCGCCGCCGGCGCCGGACTGTCGCAGTGGGGCCAGAGGGGGGCGGAGAAGGAAGGCATAACCCGTCGTGGTGCTAGCGGAAGCGGAACGTCTGATCGGTGGGTCTGGGGATCCAGCATGGTTGGATCCAGCAGAGTTGATCCAGCGGATTGATCCACGATCCGGGCATCCTGAAGAGGGTGGACGGGAGCCTGGATCGGTGTGGGGGATCGGGGATCCGCGGCAGGGAGGGGCGCCGCAGCCGGGCAGAGCATTTGATCCTAGGGATTGGTCATCGCCAGCCCGTTCACCACGCACTTCTAGCCAGGTCTAACTTTCATGCCCCCGACCCCGGACCCGATGGCGCAGCCTGCGGCGCTCCCCGCCACGATCCTGCTGGTCACAGCCCTACTGGCGGCTCCTGCCACCGTGGTGAAGGCTGCGCCGCCGCCGCCGCCGCCGCCCCTGCCCGAACTGCCCACTTCCCCGGAAAGCCCGCCAGCGGCTCCGGTCGCCGCCGCCGCTGCACACTCCACTGAGGGCACCCGGCTGGTGATCCTTGGGCTGGCCCAACGGGGAGCCTGGCGCTGGATCGGCCGTCTAGACGCTGCCCCACGGGAGCTGTGGCTGCCCCTGGAGGTGGCCCAGGGCCAGCTGGGGGTGAGTAGTCGCAGCCGTGGTGGTGGCGGAGAGCTGGAGCTCGAGTGGTTTGGTGCCCGGCTGGTGGTGGGAGCCGATCGCCAGCGGCCCCTGGGCGACGAGGTGGCCATCGACCTCGCCCCCCTGCTGGCCGCCAACGGCCTGACGGCCCGCGCCTCCGGGAGCACCCTGCTGCTGGAGATGCCCACCCCGCAGCTGTTGGGCATCCGCCCCAGCACCTCCCCTCCGGGACTGAGGCGGGTGGTGCTCGACCTCAGCGGTCCGGCGATCGTGCGCAGCAGCGAGCCGGGGGGGGTGGTGTTGGCTTTGGCCCTCAGCGCCGACCAGCGCGCCGCCCTGCAGGGCCAGGGCCTGCGGGGGGCCGGAACAGGTGCGCTGCTGCGGATCACAGACCGTGGCGGTGCCGCCCCGACCCGAGTCTTCACTCTGGGGGGTCCCCATCGCCTGGTGCTGGATCTGCCCGGCGACCCGACCGCGGCGGTGGACACCGCCAGTCCCGGCCGGATCGATCCCCGGCTCCAGTCTCGCCTAGGCCGTCAGATCCTCTGGGAACGGCTGGTGCGGGAGGTGGCTGGCCGTCGGGTGCGGATCAATGCGGTGCGGATCGATCTGCTGAATTCCGACCTTGAACTTCGCCCCCTCAGCCGCGGCGATGGCATGGAGGGGCTGAGCTCCCTGGTGCGCCTGGCGAACCGCCAGGACGCCCTGGTGGCGATCAACGGCGGCTTCTTCAACCGGGTGCGGCGGCTGCCGCTCGGCGCCCTGCGGGACCAGGGGCGCTGGCTGTCGGGCCCGATCCTGAACCGGGGGGCCGTCGGCTGGGATCCAGGGGGGCTACCTCGTTTCGGCCGCCTCCGCCTCGAGGAATCGGTGCTCGATGCCGGCGGCAACCGCTGGCCGGTGTCGGTGCTCAACAGCGGCTATGTGCAGCGCGGGCTGAGTCGCTACACGGCCGACTGGGGCCCCACCTACCGCAGCCTGGTCGACGGGGAGACCGCGGTACTGGTCCGCGATGGGGTGGTGCGGGCCCGCTACGGACCCGACCTTCTGGCCGCCGGCTTGCCGCTGGGGGCAGGCGACACCCTGCTGGTGGGCCGCGCTGGCTTCAGCCTGCCCTGGCCTGAAGGGGGGACCCTCCGCTTGGAGAGCCGCCCCAGCACGGCGGTGGGAATGGCTACCAACGTGGTGGGTGGCGGGCCGTTGCTGCTGCTGGGCGGGCGACCGGTGCTGGATGGTGCCGCGGAGGGCTTCAGCGCCGCTTTTCTGAGCCAGGGGGCCCCCCGCACCGTGATCGGCAGCGACGGACGTCAGCTCTGGCTGCTCACCCTGGAGGGCGTCGACGACGTGGGCCCCACTTTGCTGGAGGCCACTCAGTTGCTGGCCGGCCTGGGCCTGCGGGATGCCCTGAACCTGGATGGGGGCAGCTCGACTGGCCTCGTGATGGGGGGGCTCCACGCCGTGAAGGGCCGCGGCGTGGTGGGTGCTGTGCACAACGGATTGGGGCTGGTGCCCCGGAGCGCCGCGGCACCGCTGATCCGGGCCGGCAGCTGAGGTCCGGGCGGTGATCGAGTCGGGCTGCGATCGGGTCGTGCTGCGACAGTGGAAGCTTCCTTTGAATCCCCGCCGTGCCCAGGGGCCACAGCCTGCGTTTGACCGCCGCCGCTGCTGCGGAGCTCTGCCGCCAAGCGGCGGTGGCCGGCACCCCCGGTCTGATGCACATCGATTTGCTGGAGGGGGGGTGCGAACCCTGGACGATCCGCCTGAGGCCCGGCCACCTCGCCGGCTCCCCGGTGGCCCGGGCCGACGGCGTGACCCTCCATGCTCCGGCCGCCCAGCTGCCTCTGCTCACCGGTCTGCTGCTCGATTACCGGGGTGATCTCAGTGGCGGCGCCTTTCTGGTTAGGCCGGTGGAGGGAGTCCTTACATGCGTCTGCGGGGCCGCTTTCCGACGGGGGACGGCCGGGCAGTAAGGTGACGGATTGTCGAAATCGGTCGGACCGTCCGACCAGTCACTCCGACAGGACCTGTCCCCGGGCAGTCCGACCGACACGGGTGACACGACGAGTCCCTCCGACTAGCGCCACGGCCCTCGATGCCCACCATTCAGCAGCTGATCCGCACCGAGCGTCAGCGCCTCACCCGCAAGACCAAATCCCCCGCCCTGCGGGCCTGTCCCGAGCGGCGTGGGGTGTGTACCCGTGTGTACACCTCCACCCCGAAGAAGCCGAACTCAGCCCTCCGCAAGGTGGCGAGGGTGCGCCTCACCTCCGGCTTTGAGGTGACCGCCTACATCCCGGGCATCGGCCACAACCTTCAGGAGCACTCCGTGGTGCTGATCCGTGGTGGCCGGGTCAAGGACCTCCCTGGGGTCCGCTATCACATCATCCGGGGAACCCTGGACACCGCCGGTGTGAAGGATCGCCGTCAGGCCCGCTCCAAATACGGCGCCAAGACGCCGAAGGCCTGAGCCATCCGCCTCCGCAACCAACATCCCCACTCCGTCCGTCCCTTTCCTTCGTTTCCATGTCCCGCCGTAACGCCGCCGAGAAGCGCCCGGTTCTGCCTGATCCGCAGTTCAACAGCCGGCTCGCCTCGATGATCGTGGCTCGCCTGATGAAGCACGGCAAGAAGTCCACGGCTCAGCGGATCCTCTCCGATGCCTTCACCCTGATCAACGAGCGCACCGGTGCCGATCCTCTGGAGCTGTTCGAAACCGCCGTTCGCAACGCCACTCCTTTGGTGGAGGTGCGGGCTCGCCGGGTGGGCGGTGCAACCTACCAAGTGCCGATGGAGGTGCGCCAGGAGCGGGGTACCGCGATGGCCCTGCGCTGGCTTGTGAACTTCTCCCGGGCCCGCAATGGCCGCAGCATGTCCCAGAAGCTCGCCGGCGAACTGATGGATGCCGCCAATGAGGCCGGCAGCGCCGTTCGCAAGCGGGAGGAGACCCACAAGATGGCCGAGGCGAACAAGGCCTTTGCTCACTACCGCTACTGAGTTCCCAGGAGCCGGATGCCTGGGCTGATCCGGCTCCCTGCCACCGGCAACCGGCCGGTCGGTAGAGTTATGCCCGCTTTTTGTCGACCCTCTTCGGAGCACTATCCCCGTGGCCCGCGCCTTTCCGCTTGAACGCGTCAGAAATATCGGTATCGCCGCTCACATCGACGCTGGCAAGACCACAACCACCGAGCGCATCCTCTTCTATTCGGGTGTGGTCCACAAGATGGGTGAGGTCCACGATGGTGCGGCCGTCACCGACTGGATGGAGCAGGAACGCGAGCGCGGTATCACGATCACGGCGGCGGCCATCTCCACCAGTTGGAAGGATCACCGCATCAACATCATCGATACCCCTGGCCACGTGGACTTCACCATCGAGGTGGAGCGCTCGATGCGGGTGCTGGATGGGGTGATCGCCGTGTTCTGCGCCGTCGGTGGCGTGCAACCCCAGTCGGAAACCGTCTGGCGGCAGGCTGATCGCTACAGCGTGCCCCGGATGGTGTTCGTCAACAAGATGGATCGCACCGGCGCCGACTTCCTTAAGGTTTACGGCCAGATCAAAGATCGTCTGCGCGCCAACGCCGCGCCGATCCAGCTACCGATCGGTGCTGAAGGTGAGCTGATCGGCATCGTTGATCTGGTCAAGAATCGCGCCTTCATCTACAAGGATGACCTCGGTCAGGATATTGAGGAGACCGACATTCCGGCGTCGATGGTTGAGGAGGCCGCCCAGTGGCGTTCCGCGCTGATGGAGAGCGTGGCCGAAACCGATGAGGAACTGCTTGAGATCTTCCTTGAAAGCGGCGAACTCAATGAAGCGCAGCTGCGCAAGGGTATCCGGGTAGGTGTGCTGAAGCATGGTTTGGTGCCGATGCTGTGCGGTTCGGCCTTTAAAAACAAGGGTGTGCAGCTGCTGCTCGATGCGGTGGTCGACTACCTGCCGGCGCCTGTGGACGTTCCTCCGATCCAGGGGGTGCTGGCCGATGGCACCGAAGCGGTGCGTCCTGCTGACGACAGCGCTCCCTTCAGCGCCCTAGCGTTCAAGGTGATGGCCGATCCCTTCGGCAAGCTCACCTTTGTGCGGATCTACTCCGGTGTGCTCCAGAAGGGCAGCTATGTGCTGAATGCCACCAAGGACAAAAAGGAGCGCATCTCCCGCCTGATCCTGCTCAAGGCAGACGATCGGGAAGAAGTGGATGAGCTGCGAGCCGGCGACCTTGGTGCTGTGCTCGGCCTCAAGGACACCACCACCGGCGACACACTCTGCGTTGAGAGCTCCCCGATCATCCTGGAATCCCTGTTCATCCCTGAACCGGTGATTTCGGTGGCCGTGGAACCCAAAACCAAGGGGGACATGGAGAAGCTAGGCAAGGCGCTTCAGTCGCTCTCGGAGGAAGATCCCACCTTCCGGGTTCGCACCGATCCGGAAACCAACCAGACCGTGATCGCCGGCATGGGCGAACTGCATCTGGAAATCCTGGTGGACCGCATGCTCCGGGAATTCAAGGTGGAGGCCAACATCGGTGCTCCCCAGGTTTCTTACCGCGAAACCATCCGGGGCAGCGCCAAAGGTGAGGGCAAGTTCGCTCGGCAGACCGGCGGCAAGGGCCAGTACGGCCACGTGGTGATCGAAATGCAACCTGGAGAGCCGGGTTCCGGTTTCGAATTCGTCAACAAGATCGTTGGCGGCATCGTTCCCAAGGAGTACATCGGTCCGGCGGAAGCTGGCATGAAGGAAACCTGTCAATCCGGCGTGATTGCTGGTTTCCCGATGATTGATGTGAAGGTCACCATGGTGGACGGCTCTTATCACGATGTCGACTCATCGGAGATGGCTTTCAAGATCGCTGGTTCCATGGCCTTCAAGGACGGCGTCAAGAAGTGCAATCCTGTGCTTCTTGAGCCGATGATGAAGGTGGAGGTCGAGATCCCTGAGGATTTCCTCGGATCGATCATCGGCGACCTGTCCTCCCGTCGCGGTCAGGTTGAAGGGCAGTCTGTCGATGACGGGCTGTCCAAGGTCCAGTCCAAAGTGCCTCTGGCCGAGATGTTCGGCTACGCCACCCAGCTCCGATCCATGACCCAGGGTCGGGGTATCTTCTCGATGGAGTTCAGCCACTATGAGGAAGTTCCTCGCAACGTCGCTGAAGCCATCATTTCCAAGAATCAGGGCAATTCCTGATCTTTCACCCCCACTCCAACCCACCCACCCCGATTCTTTTTCATCATGGCTCGCGAGAAGTTCGAGAGGAACAAACCCCACGTCAACATCGGTACCATCGGCCACGTTGACCACGGCAAGACCACCCTCACCGCCGCCATCACCAACGTGCTGGCATCGCTAGGTCAGGCCAAGGCCCAGGCCTACGACGACATCGACGGTGCCCCCGAAGAGAAAGAGCGCGGCATCACAATCAACACGGCCCACGTTGAGTACGAGACCGGCAACCGTCACTACGCCCACGTGGACTGTCCCGGCCACGCCGACTACGTGAAGAACATGATCACCGGTGCCGCCCAGATGGACGGCGCCATTCTCGTGGTGGCCGCCACTGATGGTCCGATGGCCCAGACCAAGGAGCACATCCTCCTGGCAAAGCAGGTAGGCGTGCCCGCCCTGGTGGTGTTCCTCAATAAGAAAGATATGGTCGACGACGAGGAAATCCTCGAACTCGTCGAACTGGAAATGCGTGAACTGCTGAGCAGCTACGACTTCCCCGGTGACGACATCCCTGTGGTGGCTGGCTCCGCTTTGAAGGCTCTTGAGCACATCCAGGGCGGCGGCAAGGGCATCCGTGGCGAAAACGAGTGGGTCGACAAGATCCTCGACCTGATGGACGCGGTTGACGAGTCGATTCCCGAGCCCGAGCGCGAGATTGACAAGCCCTTCCTGATGGCGATCGAAGACGTGTTCTCGATCACTGGCCGCGGCACCGTGGCCACCGGCCGGATTGAGCGCGGCAAGGTGAAGGTGGGTGAAACCGTGCAGATCGTGGGCATCAGGGACACCCGCGAAACCACTGTGACCGGTGTGGAGATGTTCCGCAAGCTGCTCGACGAGGGCATGGCCGGTGACAACGTGGGCCTGCTGCTGCGCGGTGTGCAGAAGGAGGACATCGAGCGGGGCATGGTGCTGGTGAAGCCCAACTCGATCAAGCCCCACACCAAGTTCGAAGGTGAGGTGTATGTGCTCAAGAAAGAGGAAGGTGGCCGCCACACCCCCTTCTTCGCCGGCTACCGGCCGCAGTTCTACATCCGCACCACGGACGTGACCGGCCAGATCACCGCCTTCACTGCCGATGACGGCACCAACGTGGAGATGGTGATGCCCGGAGACCGCATCAAGATGAGCGCCGAGCTGATCTGCCCGGTCGCCATTGAGCAAGGGATGCGCTTCGCCATCCGCGAAGGCGGTCGTACCATCGGTGCAGGAGTGGTTTCCAAGATCGTGGCGTGAGTCTTCAGCAGCGTTTCTGCCGGGAAGAGCCTTCGGGCCTTCCCGGCTCTCTCCGGATCACGCTCCAGTTCGCGTTTGCTACATCCGCTCGAATCACGCGAAGAATCATCGCCTGCCATTAGCTGGGCATCTGATCCCTTTCCGCTCCGATCGTTGCTTCCGTTCCTCGCACCTCGACAACCGACCTGCAGGGCTGACCGTGTCTCCTGCGGCCACCCGTTCTGGTTCTTCCCTCTGCCCGATTCCCATGGCCTCCGCCCTTGCCCAGCAGAAGATCCGCATCCGTCTCAAGGCGTTTGACCGCCGCATGCTCGATCTCTCCTGCGAAAAAATCATTGAAACCGCCGATCACACGGCAGCCACGGCGATCGGGCCAATCCCTCTGCCCACGAAACGCAAGATCTATTGCGTACTGCGCTCGCCCCACGTAGACAAGGACTCCCGTGAGCACTTCGAAACCCGCACCCATCGCCGCATCATCGACATCTATAGCCCCAGCTCCAAGACCATCGACGCCCTGATGAAGCTCGACCTTCCCAGTGGCGTGGATATCGAAGTGAAACTCTGACCTAGGCGGCTGCCTCCGGCTGGGTCTCAACCTGGCTGCCGGTGCACCCGGTCGATCAGCTGGTCCAGATCGGTTCACGCTTGATTGGCGAGGAAACCGTGGCCGCTTATCTATCACCCCTGTCGCCATCCCGGCGGCAGGGGCTTCTTTCTAGGATCACCCCAGTGATTCGTGCTTGCCCTTGCCCACCCCACGCCCGGCCACCCCGTGCCCGAGCAGGGTCCTGGTTCCCCTTGCCGGATGGGTGGCGTGAGCGACCTGGCCGTTAGGGAACTGCCCCTGTTCCCCCTCCCGGATGTGGTGCTCTTCCCTCAGGAAGTGCTGCCGCTTCACATCTTCGAACCCCGCTACCGCATGATGCTTCGCACCGTGATGGCGGAGGATCGCCGCTTCGGTGTGGTGCGCTGGGATCCCCAGGAGCAGCGCATGGCCGATGTGGGCTGCTGTGCCGAGATCTTGCACTGCCAGACCCAGGACGATGACCGGAGCAACATCGTGACCCTCGGCCAGCAGCGGTTCCGCATCCTCGACATCGTGCGCGAGGCGCCGTTCCGAGTCGGCATGGTGAGCTGGATCGAGGACAGCGTCAGCGAGAACCACGGCGACCTCGAAGGCTTGGCCTCCCAGGTGACCGGGGCGCTCCGGGATGTGGTGGAACTCACCGGCAAGCTGATCGGCAAGCCCTCCGCCCTTCCTGCCGATCTGCCGGACCTACCCCGGGAGCTTTCCTTCTGGATCGGCTCCCATTTGGGTGGACCGGTGGCCGACCACCAGCAGGCCCTACTGGAAATCACTGACACGGGTGAGCGCCTGCGGCAGGAATTCACCCTCCTCGATCAGACCCGTCGTCAGCTGGCCGCCCGCACCGTGTTGAAAGACACCTTTGAAGGCCTCGGGGATGATCCAGCCGGCTTCGAAGGTCTTGATCCCGATGAGGGGCAACGCGACATCCTCGGTGATCGTTGACCATGTCGCTGACCCCGTGGGTCCTCGGACTGGCTGGATTGACCAGTGCGGCTGCTTTGTTTCGCCTCTGGCAGCGACGTGATCGGGCCTATCAGGACGCCGCCAGCGTGGCTCGCGCCTACGATCGCTGGACGGAAGACGCTCTTCTTGAGAACCTCTGGGGCGACCATGTGCACCTGGGGCATTACGGCTCTCCCCCCAGGCCCCGTGACTTCCGGGCCGCCAAGGTGGATCTGGTTCATGCCCTCGTGGGTTGGAGCCATCTCGGTGCCCTGCCCCCCGGCAGCCGCGTTCTGGATGTGGGTTGCGGAATCGGCGGCAGTGCCAGGATCCTGGCCCGGGATTACGGCTTCACCGTGCTTGGCATCAGCATCAGCGCCGCTCAGGTGGCCCGCGCCACTGCCCTCACGCCTCCCGAACTGGCGGGGCAGTGCCGCTTCGCCGTGATGGATGCCCTCGCCCTGGAGCTGCCGGATGGCGGCTTCGATGGGGTGTGGAGCGTGGAGGCCGGCCCCCATATGCCCGATAAGCAGCGCTACGCCGACGAACTGTTGCGGGTGCTCAGGCCCGGTGGCTGCCTGGCCGTGGCCGACTGGAATCAGCGGGATGCTGCCGATGGAGCCCCCACGCCACTAGAGCGTTGGGTGGTGCGGCAGCTGCTCAACCAATGGGCCCACCCCGCCTTCTCCAGCATCCGTTCCCTCAGGGCCAACCTCGAAGCCAGCCCATATGCGGCGGGCCTGCGGGTGGAGACCGACGACTGGACCAGGGCCACCCTGCCCTCCTGGCTCGATTCGATCGCCGAAGGGGTGCGTCGCCCTGGTGCTGTGCTGGGGCTGGGTCCGGCCGCGGTGCTGCAGGGTGTGCGGGAGATCCCCACCCTGCTCCTCATGGACTGGGCCTTTCGCCGGGGCTTGATGCAGTTCGGGGTGTTCCGGGGCCGCAAGGGGGGCTGATGCCGCCTCAACCTTCCGCCGATCACTCCGCAAGCGCAAGGTTGGTCAGGGGATAGGCGCCGAACAGGATGAGGTGTTCACACAGGGGGGTGAGCTCCTCCAGCGCCTGCTCCAGCGGGTTGGGTCCAGAGGACAACTCCAAGTCCACAAAGAAGATGTATTCCCCCAGTTCTCGCTTCGATGGCCGGGATTCGATCCGGGTCATGTTGAGTCCTTGCCGGGAGAAGCAGCCCAGCGCCTCTAGCAGCGCACCCGGGCGGTTGGCCCGCATGGAAAAGGCCAGGCTGGCCAGGGGACCCTCCTGCTGTCGGCCACCGCGCCGCAGCAGCAGAAAGCGGGTGCAGTTCCCTGGCACATCGTTCACCGGGTAGGCCAGCACCTCCAGTTCGTGCTCCTTGCCCGCCTCCAGCGAGGCCACGGCGGCCCGGAACCGGCTGCCCCGCACCAGGCGGGCTGCCTCGGCGGTGGAGCTTGTGGGCAGCTGCAGGGCGGAGCCGAGGTGCTGCGCCAGCCACTGGCTGCACTGCGCCAGGGCCTGGGGATGGGAGAGCACTTCGCTGACGCCCTCTAGGGGGCCGCTACCCAGCAGGGCGTGGCGGATCGGTAGCACCAGCGCCCGCGCCACACTGAGCTCCGGCTGTTCCCATAGGGCATCCAGGCAGGCGGTCACACCTCCCTCCACGGAGTTCTCCACCGGCACCACGGCGGCGTCGCAGTCGCCCTTGGCCACGGCCTCGATCACTGCCCGGATGCCGGCTCGAGGCACCAGTTCCGCCGAGATCCCCTCCAGGGCTGCCAGTCGCTGGGCTGCCTGTTCGCCGTAGGTACCGACGGGGCCGAGGAAGGCGAGGCGCATGAGGCGGGGACAGGGAGGCCGATAGGATCATGACCTGTCGGCCCCCAGGCCATGCCCCTGGCCTTCAGCGCCAGTCAGCAGTTGAGTCTTCCCACGATCGAACCGGCCGATTTGTTGCCGGATTACCTCGACGACGAGGCACGCGTGGTGGCGGCCCTGCTTGATTCTCGCCAGCTGGTGCCCCTCGGCCCCGGCCATTACCTCTACACCGTGACCCGGGTGCAGGTGTTTCAGCTCGAAGTGCAGCCCATCGTGGAGCTGCAGGCCCGTCACCAGCAGGGACGCCTGGAACTGGAGGCCGTGGACTGCCAGCTTGAGGGCCTCGGCTTGGTGGATGACTTCCAGCTTCAGCTCCATTCCTGGCTGCAGGCCACGGCCTCAGGCCTCGAGGGCGAGGCCCGGCTGGCCGTGCAGGTGAGTCAGCCGCCCCTGCTGCGGCTCATCCCTGCCCGGGTTCTCGAGGCCACTGGCCGCTCGTTGCTGAGCGGGATCCTGCTGGGCATCCGTCGCCGGGTGGGCCAGCAACTGGCGGGCGACTTTCAGGCCTGGTGCCATGGCCGTGCGGATGGATTTCCGGATCCTTGACTTCTTGCTGGCCGCCCGCAGCGATGGTTGGGACCTCGCGCTCATGGGGTGGGGCGTCCCTGTCGATCGCCGCAGCTGTCCTGAGAAAACCCAGAAAGCACTGGCGGTGAAGGGGGGTGGGCCCTAGCTGCCGGAGGGCTTCCTGGTGCTGGGCCGTGCCATAGCCCCGATGGCGCTCCAGGCCGTAGCCCGGATAATGGGCAGCCAGCCTTTCGAGCAGCGCATCCCGTTCCACCTTGGCCAGCACACTCGCCGCGGCGATGGCGGCGCAACGGCTGTCACCGCTGATCAGGCTGCGCTGGGCTCCGCTCCAGCCCCTCAGGGGGAGGGATCCATCCACGAGCAGCATCCGTGGTGGCGAAGGCAGACGGTGCAGGGCCCGCAGCATCGCCCTCTCGGTGGCCGCCCGAATGCCCCAGCGATCGATCTCGGCCGCACTGGCCTGGCCGAGGGACCAGTGCACCGCCCTATGGCGGATCAGGGGCACCAGCTCCTCCCGGCGACGGGCGGAGAGCTTCTTGCTGTCGGTGAGGCCGGCGCTCAGCAGCGGCGGGAGTGATGCCGCCGGCAGCACCACCGCCGCTGCGAAGACGGGGCCGAACAGACAGCCCCGCCCCACCTCATCGACCCCGGCACAGCAGCAAGGATCGTGGCCTGCCCAGGGATCCCCCTCAGACGGAGGCGGAGGAACGGCGGCGACGGCGGCGGGGCTCACCGGAGGCATCGGATTCTGCGGAGGTCTCGCCGTTCTGGGGTTCGGCTTCGGCGGCCTGGCGGTGGGCCGGCACAGACTCCGCCACCGCACGCTGGCTGCGGCCGTCGCCTGCGCTCCGATGCACGGGAACATCGACGCTGTGGACTTCGAAGGACCTGGCGGATTCCTCTAGCCCCATGGGAAGGGGAGTGATCTCCACCAAGGGAATCTCCATCAGAGTGTCAAGGTCGGCGCCATGATCAGTTGCCGGTTCCGCGGATCCCTGGCGGCCTTCGCCGCTTCCCCGACCCCGGCGGCGACGACGGGAGCCGCTGGCCGCGAGTTGCTGCCGCGCTTCCTCCAGCACCGCTTCCGGATCGGATCCCGGCCGCACGATCCTCACCACCAGATTGTCGGCTGCGGGAGATGATTCGAGCAGCAGGGCAGGACTCAGGCCCATCCAGCCGTACACCAGTTCCTGGGTGTCATCCATGGGAACCGCTACCACCTCGGGCTCCTGACGACGGGGGCCCTGGTCGGGGCCGCTTTCCTCACCTGGGGAGATGAGGCTCTCCTCGGCTGATGCCAAGGATTCGCTCAGGGTGCCCGCTTCGCTGCCATCGCCACCGCGACCGCCCCGGCCGCCTCGTCGGCGCCGGCTGCCGCCGCCTCCCTCCAATGCCACTGGACTGCTCACCTCGGCCCGGGCGGAGGCGGCGGAGCGGACCAGCCCCGACACGGTGGCCAGGGGTTGCAGGGTGTCTCGGCCGGGCAGCACGGCCACATGGCCCAGGCCTCCGCAGCTCGGGCAGGCCCGGCCGAAGAGCTCGTAGATGTTTTGGCCCTGGCGTTTGCGGGTGAGTTCCACCAAACCCAGTTCGGTGAGCTGGGCGACCTGAGGTCGTGCCGAATCGTGGCGGGTGGCCTGGGTGAAATGTTCCAGCAGCTGCAGCTGGTCGCGGCGGGAATCCATGTCGATGAAATCGACGATCACCACGCCGCCGATGTTGCGCAGCCTCAGTTGCCGGGCGATCTCCACCGCCGCCTCGCAGTTGGTCCACAGCACCGTCTCGCGGGCGTTGGCCGAGCGGGTGAAGGAGCCCGAGTTCACATCAATCACGGTGAGCGCCTCGGTGGGCTCGATGATCACGTAGCCCCCCGAGGGCAGGTCGACCCGGGGCTTGAGGGCGTCGCGGATGGCGGCGTTGACCTTGTAGTGCTCAAGAATCTCGCCGGACTCTTCATGGTGCTCCACCGAGAGGGTGGTCTGATCGGCGCCGAGGAAGGCGTTGACCCGGGCCACCGCGTCAGGAGTGTCCACCACGACCCGCACGACCTCCGGGCTGTAGAAGTCGCGCAGCACCCGGTGGATGAAGTCCTCATCCCGGTTGAGCAGCACGGGGGGGCTGGCGGTCTCGGCCGCTTGCTGGATCGCCTCCCACTGGCGCAGCAGCGATTCAAGGTCGTCGATCAGGAGATCCTCGCTGACCCCTTCGGCCTCGGTGCGGACCAGGAGGCCGGAGCCAGGGGGCTTGATCAGCACCCCCAGAGCCCGCAGTCGGTTGCGTTCGTTCTCGCTATCGATGCGCCGGGAGATGCTCACCCCCTGGCCATGGGGCTGAAGCACCAGGAAGCGGCCCGGCAAGGAGAGGTTGCCCGTGAGCCGGGGACCCTTCGTGCCGGTTGGTTCCTTCATCACCTGCACCAGAACCTTCTGGCGAGGTTCAAGCAGCTCGGTGATGCCTGCACCTCCCTTGCGCAGCCGGAGGGGGCCGAGATCGGTGATGTGAATGAAGCCGTTCTTTTCGCTTTCGCCGATGTTGACAAAAGCGGCGTCGATACCGGGGAGCACATTCTCGACGGTGCCGAGATAGACATCACCGATTTGGTAGCGACCTTGGGCGACGATCAGTTCGTCGACCCGTTCGTCGCTGAGCACCGCCGCGATCCGCAGGTGCTCAGCGATGACGATCTGCTGGGGCATGGAAAATTTATGGGCTCAGGGGAGCCCTGCCCGGGTGGGCAGGAGAAGGAAGAAAGAACGCAGCTTGGGTTCGGGAGTGAACGCTTCTGCTAGGCAGCCGTGACGCAAAGCACGGAGCTGCCGGAATGGGGCGGGATGCCTGAAGCTCTCTAGGCGAAAAACCGGGAGGTTCACCGCTGGTTGGACTGGCGGTCGGCAGCGCTGTAAAGGGAAGGGAATCACCCGACCCGGGGAAGACAATGGGACCGATACCTACATCGGTGCTCAGAGATTGCGATTTCCACTCACGTTCGTGAGAGGGAACGGATGGGAAAACGTCTGTAGGAGGGAATTTAGGGATAACCCTGAATTCACTTACCTACAAGAATGCTAGCACGGCTTCAAACGCAGCCGTTGGCGTCGTACCGAGTCCACAGCCAGGGGAATGGCTAGCGCTTCCGCAAGCCAGTAGGCCACCTGGTCGGGTCGCAGGCTGCGGCCCTGGGGGTCGATGGCTGCTTCCAGCTCCAGATCCAGCCGCAGCGGCTCCAAGGCCCTTGAGGCTGCGGCGGCCTTGGGGGTGGTGGTGCGCAGGAGCAGCAGATAGGGCCGGCAATCCCGTTCCCGTGGTCGGCCTTTCTTGTCCTGGTCTCTCCAGGGCAGCGTCGGCGCATTCAGCACGGCGTTGATCGCCCGATCCCAGGCTTCGGCCGCCGGCCAGGATCCAACACCCTCCGGAAGGGTTCGAGGCATCATTGGCCCGGCATCTTTGGCGCCCTGTCCCTCGTTCGTTGCGGCCGGTCGCAGGCTGAAGCGCCACTGAGCCGCCTCCAGCTCCTGGGAGAGGCTCGGGGCCGCCACCGGCACCTCGGTGGCCGAGAGCAGACGGAACTCCGCCGGCAGCACCGCCGCCAGCGCCTGGCGGGCTGCCTCGGGATCGATCGGCGCCGTGAACTCCAGATCGAGCCATTCCCCTTCCCCCTCCACCCCCAGGGGCAGCGGCAGGGCGAGCTGGAGCCGCGGCAGGGGGTGGAAACCGCCGGTGAAGCTCACCGGCAGGCCGCTGCGGCGCAGGGCCCGCTCCAGCATCCGCAGGGTGTCGAGGTGGCTGATCAGGGCCAGGGTGCCCCCCTTGGCGAAGCCGAAGCGCAGCCGGGCCGCCCGCTCGCTGGGGGGTGCGCGGCGGGGCAGGGCGGCGGGCACGGGCGGCGGCGGAATCACCACGTTGTGGCCCAGTTCGGGGCCGCAGACTCCGCAGCTGCTGCAGCCCTCAAAGGAGCAGTCGGGCACCACGGCGGCGGCCAGGGCCCGCTGCAGATCCTCGGCCAGCCAGCGCTTGTCCACCCCGCTGTCGATGTGGTCCCAGGGCAGGCTCTGGCAGCAGAAGTACTCCAGATCTGCCGTCTCCATGGCCTCAGCGGCGCTCCAGCCCCCCATCTCCAGGGCGCGGTAGCGACCCCCCAGTCCGGCGGCCTCGATGGCGCCGGTCCAGGCGGCGTGGGTGCGCTCGGCCGATTCGAACCAGGCATCGAGGCCGGCTCCGGCCCGCCAGGCCGCTTCGATCACCGGGGCCAGCTGCCGGTCGCCCCGGCCCACGAAGTCCTCCACGCCCGAGAGGCGGGGATCGGTCATGTTGACTTTGATTCCCCGCAGCCCCCGCAGGGCGCCGCGCAGCAGCTCCTGGCGGCGCCGGAATTCGGCGGTGCTCACGCTGTGCCACTGGAAAGGGGTGTGCGGCTTGGGCGTGAAGTTGCTGATCGTGAGGTTGAGCTCCAGCCGGCCCAGATCGCGGCATTGCTGCTGCAGGGAGCGGCAGGTTTCGGCAATGCCGATCACATCGGCGTCGGTTTCACCGGGCAGACCGATCATGAAATAGAGCTTTACCCGCCTGTAGCCGTGCTCCATGGCGGTGCGGATGCCGCGCAGCAGTTCGGCGTCGGTGAGGCCCTTGTTCACGATGTCGCGCAGGCGCTGGCTGCCGGCCTCCGGCGCGAAGGTGAGCCCCGCCTGGCGGGCGCCGCCGAGCACGTGGGCGATGTCGGCGTCGAAGCGGTCCACCCGCTGGCTGGGCAGGGTGAGGGTCACGTTTTGATCGGCCAGGCGGTTGCGCAGCTCCACCCCCACCGCCGGCAGGGCCAGATAATCGCTGCAGCTGAGCGAAAGCAGCGAGAAGTCGCTGTAGCCCGTGCGCTCCATGCCGGTTTCGATCGCCTCAATCACCGCCTCGGGTTCCACGTCGCGGGCGGGGCGGGTGAGCATGCCGGGCTGGCAGAAGCGGCAGCCGCGGGTGCAGCCGCGGCGGATCTCCACGGTGAGGCGATCGTGCACCGTTTCGATGTGCGGCACCAAGCCCATGGCGTAATGGGGCATCGGGGTGGCGGTGCGGCGCAGGATGCGGCGGGGCAGGTCCGGCTCCAGCGGCTCCACGGCCACCCCATCGGCTCCTGGGGCATACAGCGAAGGCACGTACACCCCTGGCACCTGGGCCAGATCCCGCAGCAGAGCCCGGCGGCTGAGGCCGGCGGCGCGGGCTTCGGCCACCACCAGGCCGATCTCGGGTAGCAGCTCCTCGCCATCGCCGAGGGCGATGAAATCGAAGAAGGCGGCGAAGGGTTCGGGGTTGCTGGTGGCGGTGGGGCCGCCGGCGAAGATCAGCGGTGGCGCCGCCGGATCGGCCAGGGGCAAGTCACCCCGGTCGGCGGCGCGCAGGGGAATGCTGGCCAGATCCAGCATCTCCAGGATGTTGGTGGCGCCTAATTCGTAGCTGAGGCTGAAGCCGAGGATGTCGAAGGCGTGCAGGGGGCGGCGGCTTTCGACCGCAAAAAGGGGCAGGCCTTGCTGGCGCAGGCGCTGACTGAGGTCGGGCGCCGGCAGGTAGGAACGGTCGCAGAGCTGGCCGGGAACGCTGTTCAGAATCGAATAGAGAATGATGTGGCCCAGGTTGCTGGCCCCCACCTCGTAGACCTCGGGGTAGGTGAGGGCCCAGCGCACGCTGGCGGCATCCCAGGCCCGCTGCCAATCGCGCTCGATGACGCCGAGCTCATTGCCGAGATAGCGGCCGGGTTTGGTGATCTCGGGGCTGATCAGGGCCGCGAAGTCGATGGGCTCGCGGGACTGGCTGGCTGCGAGGAGCACGGGGACTGCGGCAAGGCGAGGTGCTGATCGTATGCAGGCCGAGCAGGTGCAGGCCGGGCAGACCAACCAGACAGGATGCCAAATAGGGACTCCTGAAAAAGAGATCCGCCGGTTGGATCCAAATACTGCGAACGAGCGGCGCGTTGCCGGCCCAAACGCTTGGCTATGCAGCGGCCAGTGAATAGGCCATTTCAAGCTTCCAAATGTTCCTG
>Ga0315905_10000081_pt1 | contig 98612 bp, 111 predicted proteins | sample LakEriMetagenome_5_FD_203522 | JGI IMG/M metagenome (GOLD analysis project Ga0315905, IMG submission 203522) | Freshwater fungal communities from buoy surface, Lake Erie, Ohio, United States - Buoy 4 MA121 | ecosystem: Environmental > Aquatic > Freshwater > Lake | place: USA: Lake Erie, Ohio...
CACAAACGGTGGCGGCGCTGAACCACCTCCTCCACCACCAGCCATAGGTGCACTACCACCAATTTCTCCAGCTGGTGCCATAGCCGCTGCTTGGGCTTGTAGCGCTTGTCTCCAATTAGGACCAGCCTGCTCAATCTGTGCCAATTCCCACACAAATTCTTTATCTTTCCTTAAGAATTCTCTATTTGCTTTTACATCAATATCAGACCATCCCAAATATTTCTTCTGTGCATAAGAAGGCGATATGCTTTGATTACTGGACATATTACCGAAATTTTGAACCTTCATTTCTAATTTTTGACTTTCTCTTAATTCATAGAAATTAGTTGGTACGTTAAATTCTAAATCAAAATGTTGTTCTTTTAATTTAAAATCTGCCCACAATCCCTTCAATTGAAGATGCGTAATAAATCCATTTTTAAATCCTGCAGCAACCTGTTGTTGCATTCTTATAATAAATCTAGCAAATTTTAATTCTTCTCTAAGAATTTCTTGACCGTCTTTAAAAGTATCTTGCGGGTCTAATCGTGAAGAAGGTATCTTTAATGCACGATACAACTTCTTCATGAAGTACATTAAATCATCTAATTGGCCTAGATTTGCACCTCCCGGTAATGTTGTGACAGACGTTCCTTCAGAACCAGCTCTCTTTGCAAACCAGTAACTATCTAACATAGTTTGCGGATTAAATTTTTGTACTACACCACCTTGATTATTGTCAAATGTTTTAGACGACCAATATTGTTGTTGCAATTTTCGTAGATAAGACTCTGCTTTAGGAGCAGGCATGTTACCCACATCAACATTAAAAACTAATCTTTCGGGTGCCCTGACTAAACGATAAATGATAATTGCATCTTCAATCATCGATAATTGACGATATGCTCTTCTGGCGTTTTCTAAGAAAGGCAATCTCATGGTCTTATTTTCATTCCATATACCAGAATGAATATAAGTAATTTGATTTTTGTCCATCGGAACATATTCATGCCCCGTTTGTTTGGTGGGGTTATTAGGATCAAACTTTGGTTTGCGATATAAAAACGCTTTTACCATCATGTTTTGTACATTAGTAAAAACGGGATCAATCATATCCGCACCCACTTGTACTGTGCCTAATATACCTTCTTTTGGATACTTTTCGTGAATAATGTGTTCAAAGAAGACTTCTCCTTCTACCAATAATGATCTAAAAATATTCCATCCTTTATTATCTAAATCAAAATATTGAATGTATTTTTGAAACTCTCTATTCAGTGTTTCTTCTTGTGTTTCATTTAGATTATCATTTTTATAACGCAATTTGATAATATTACCGTCTGAATCTTTGTTAATTATCTCATCACAAATTTCATCTAATGCATCAGATACTTCTGAGAAGGCAGCGATAATACGATAGTCACGTATGCGCGCTGGTTTGTCCTTTTGTATATTAGCATACATGATTTCAGAAAATCTCGAATCTTTCTGAATTGCACCTATACCTGCATTATTAAATTCACTATTTTGAGAGACAGAATGTCTAGATAAGGCTTCTGCTCTTCTTGAGCCAACTTCTTCGAAATACTTAAATTTAGGATTTAATTTTTCAGATGCATCTAAAACATTATAACCAGAATATGGCAATTTTGATGAAATATAATTCATCAAATCTCTGCCAAATGTAGAAGAACGACCATCATCTAAAGAACTCATTTCCACTATTTATCAGCTTTTATAATATTTTAACCGTGGCTGGCATTGCCATTATAAATAACATCACCTATTATCGGAGCATATACTTTATTACTATTATTTGATAAAAATGTAATGCCAGCAGTACCGGCATCAATAGAATTTGGATCAATCCATTGAGCATTATCGATATCTACAACAGGCCGCAATGTATGAGGTAAAACAACAACATCTATAGTATCGTCTGGTATTAATGTTGCTTGTATTGTTTTTAATTCGTCACCGAACCAATTATCCAAATCATACCAATCATTATTCAATAACGAGAAGAAGTATTTTCCAATAACATCTACAATGGGTGGCGGTGGTAATAATGGTGGTGGTAATAGTAAACTACTCGGAGCATCACCAATGTTAAATTGATATTTAAATTTTTCCCAACCTGCTCTATTTGCTACAATAATATTAAATGTGCCGTTGCTTATTAATTCAGGTAGATTTAATTCTATAGTATAATTGTTTATTATTTTATAACACGATAAAGGTAAATTATATGCACTAATCGACGGATAATAATCAAAATTTAATACGGTTAATGATGAAGATAAAATAGTAGAAGTCGATGAGAGTAGTACATTAGTTGTATGGTCGTAATTATTTCCAAGCAACATAAATGGATAATTTGCTTCTTCTTTTTGAAAGATAAAGTCATCATCAATTAATGTGCCGTGAAAAAATATAGATGTGCATACAGGCGCAGCTGAAAATGTAATTGTTCTTGTATTTTGTCTAGCCGGTAATGTTATTGCTTCTGAATTTGACGCATAAAAGTTATCACATTCTAGTAATGCTGAAGAAAAGTTAGTTTTAATAAAAAATACATTTTGTTGTTTTGGCATTTCTTTTTGAAACAACCAACCCTTTATAGTAAATCCTGTAGATGCTTCTATTCTATATTTGTCTGATTTTGTTGTATCAGTAGGATAGCTCATGGTCATGTTTCCTGACCACATTACTTGAGACCTTATTTCTTGTGTAGTGGCTGCTCCCATAGCATCCGGTATTTTCCATGCAATTACAACATAAGGATTTGAATACGGTATAAAATTAGAAAGTATTTGATCCATATCCGTTTGATACTCAGTAAGAATTGACATAGATACATCTATGTTTACTGGTACCGGCATATTAATATGTGCATGATTTTTTCCGGGCTTTAAATCAGAAAAATGATCACTTTCGTCAAATCCGTAGAGTTTAGAAAACACTCTGTTTTCATCACGGCTTATACCTGTTACGTTGACAGCAATAACAGGCAATGTAATATTTTGTGCTTTATTTACTATATCAAATAAGACTCTTTCTTTTGGAGAATATACGTAACGTACCTTGACATTTGATCTTGCGTCCCGGTTTTTATCATATCGATTTATAACTACATCATCAAAAGCAGCTATAAATTGTGATATGATATCACGTATCTCAAAATGAAATGTCTGTATTTCCACACATATATTTAATTGAATCGCTTCAAGAAGTACTTTGGTAATCTGGTTTTGTTCTGAATGACCGCATCTACAATGCATCCGTCCAAGATATATGTCACACAATAATCATCTACTGATCTAACTCCTCGACCACACGCTTGGATGAGATTATTAAGCATCTTATTGACATACCATTGTCCATCTTCTTTAAAGAGACGTTTAATTCTTTCATCTCCTAATGGCATATAAGCTGCTTTCACTAAGATTTGAAATCTAGCTAAATCATCTTTTAAATCTACCCCGTATGTCAATGAAGGTGACACTAAGATAGTTGGTGATGGATCTTCTAAGTGTTGTTTGAGGATTTGTTCATTGGTCATACCATCTCCTCTGAAGATAAATCTAGGATCATTTATATTATTTCTAAGATAATTAGTAATCTCCATAGTATGTGTATGGATTACGCCTTTCACATCCTTATGTTGATCACAAAGATTTTTGATTTGTTTTGCAATGTATGGTAATGATGATTTTAAATTTTTATAATTCAACTTAACCCTGCCCGTGCAAAAGATTGGAGCCTTCTTTGCAGAGAATGTAGAATCTACTTCAATATACTCATAATCAGTGATTCCAAGCGTTCTGGCAAAATGTTTATGATCAATGATAGTAGCAGACATCAAAAGGATTTTTTCCCCATAATTGAAAATATGTTGAGAAAGCTTATCAATTCTCAAAGGCTTTAAGGTAATTGCTTCATTTGTCTTTTCTAGAATATATTCACAGTCATCCCAAGTCTCAATAGTCGTCTTGAGCGACATATGCAAATTTCTAAATAACGACAATCTTTGTCTATCTACTAATGAAGTAGATGTTTTTTTCTTCTTCATTGAATCCATCAATGTATTAACCTCTTCGGAAAGATCACCTACAAAGTTTTCTAACCATGTTCTAAACTTTGTATAATTATTAATTGGAATAGATGTAATAGAAATATTCATCTTCTTGAGAACTTTATAATTCAATTCTCTTGAAAATCTTTTCACCAATTCATCTTCTAATTCGGAAGCTTCATCGCAAATAATAAAATCTCTTTTCTTTACATGGCCAGGTAATGACAGAAACATGCTGTAATTCAGAACACCAAATTGTGATACTAGTGTATCGTTCCTTGAATTATAGTATGGACATTTATTAGCAACTTGACATTCGTGCTTCAAATCTGAATTAAAGATACATGGTGCAATATCTGCTGTGAATTTCGGATCAATAGCACACGTATGATTTGCTTTACCTTTCAATGCCTTCGAATCATCAAATAATGATACATATTGATCTTGTAGTGTCTTAGTGATAGTTAATGCCATAGCACCAAATGTAGGCATACCTGAACAATCATCAGGATCAAGATATGCACCAAATTGATCCATTGCAAAAGCTTGATTTGATTCAATAGACTTAATAAATTCCGTAGGTGAAATAGAACTGCTATTAGCTAGTGTCTTAGCTAAAAAAGATTTGCCTGAGCCAGTAGGTGCACAGCAAATAACAAACTTCTTACCTGATTCAAAGGCTCTTTCTATTCTTGGAATGATTTCTACTTGCTGAGGTAGTGGTTCATATCCATCAGGAAAAAATGACATCAAATTCATGATGTCATTTTATCTGGTTTCGTTTAGAGATCACTCACCAACAATATAAACTACGTTATCGTAAATTTTAGCGTTAGTCTTTGGTGTCAAAGATTTCAATTTAAAATAAAGGTGATCACAATTATGTGAAATTTCATTTAATGTATAATTCATTTCAGCTGTCAATCCTTTTGAATTGCTATGAAATGGATATGGCAATTCAAATTTCTTTTGTTCATTATTCACTCTCAATAAGAAAGTAATATAAAAATCTTTGACAGTGAATAATAATAGTTTGCCCTTCTTTATGGTTTTATTGTTTACCATAAAAGATACTTCTCTTTGGAGAAAGTTATTTAAATTGTTTTCAAGTACGTTAATCATGTGTTCATGAAGTTAATTTTTTGTGAAGTAGACATTGTATAAACGTTCTCATTGAAGTATTTCCAAAATTCATCGTTAGCTGGTAATTTTTGAATAATAGTACAATTGTCAACATTTATACATCTATAGTTTTGCATTAGAATGTCCCAAGTAATAATAATGTTTTCAGCTTGTGGATCAAATTTTGGATATTGCGTTGGCGCTGAGTATCCTAAAATTAATTTTCCATTATATGAATTAAGTAAATTAGTTGAATTTGTACATAACATTCTTCTTGTAGAACCTGAACCTGGTTTTGGTGTTCTTCTCAAGAATCTGATGTCTAATACGTTTTCTAATAATAAATTTCTTAATTCAGTAAAGCTTGCCATACTTACATTTTCTTACAAATACCAAAAAGTCTCTCCTCATTTAAGAACATTCCTTTTTTTACTTTTCCGTATCCTTCAATTTCGAGATTAGAAACAGAAGCACCTTTATCATTAGGAAATACGACAATATCATTTACTTTACAATATTTGACACTAGGTCCTGTTAAAACAACCTTTGCTTTTCTCCATGCTTTAGTTACTGCATTAGTAGGAATGAATAATCCATTTCTTTGGATAGCGGAACCTTGTGCATCTTCTACTTCATCAATCATTTCTACTAATACAATATCAGCAAAGACGAAGGAAAGCTTATATTCATCTAAACCAAAAAAGCCCCCAGAATGACCATCAAGGTCAATGAGGCTTTTGGAATTCTTTAAATTATCTAATTCTGTTGGTAATTCAGCGGGCATACTATTAATTATGCCCTTTTTTTATAAGTCAACTAAGATAAACGAATAGCTTCTGCTATATCTCTCTCTGTAATTTCTCCATCTATAAATTGTTGGAATTTAACTTTTAGCGATTCAGGCATTATCTTTTTCAATTCAAGCTCTAATTTGAATTTTTTCAATTCATCATTTTGCTTTACATACGCTTTGAATTTATTAAAAAGTTCACTCTTTTCACCAGTTAATTGATGTTGTAAAGATTTTGTATTAAGAGGTGCTGTTTTTACTGTTTTAAACACTGTTCTAAGCATTTCCAAGAAAGCATCTTTAATAATAGGTGTATCGATTTCACTTCTGTCTTTTCCTCTTTCAATGGCTTGAACTTCTAAAGCTTTATCAATGCGGTCTTTATATTCGGCGTTTGCATGTTGAGATTCAGAATCAACTTTATCTGCTTTTTCTTTAGCAAAACGTTTTTCATCCCATGGGATGAAAACAGATCTAACCTTTTCAACAGTGCCATCACGTAATGAATCCAATTCAGATCTATCTTCTGAATCCCTCTTTTCTATTTTCATTTGAAAATAGTCATGGAGCAATCTTTCCAAACCTTTTATTCCTTCTCCCGACTCTTCAAATGATTTTACTATATCTTTATATAATTGATGTGTTTGATAATATGGATCTTGTGTTAAACCTTCATTTAACACATCACCAAATAAATCTACTAAATGTTCATATAAAGAAGGGAAATTCATGAGTCTATTTATTTAGACTCATGAATATTTTTATATAATTGGACTTCTCTTTTAGAGATTTGATATTTTTGTGCTAATAGACTATCAATATCTATTGTCTCTTTCTTTTCTACTTTATCTTCTTTATGTTTTTTAATATATTCAATACGTTTTCGTTTAAACTTAGGAAAGATATTATATAAGAAATTGTATTGATCTTCTTTTGAAGTTAACGTCGGCCAGTATTTGTTGGTCGTTTCGTTAATAATTTCAGCAGAAACGTCGCTATACATAGAAATCCACCGATTACACATAAAAACGTTGAATTGTCCTTCTTCATACTTTATATCATCTATGTATCTCTTATCGAAAAGAATTGAATTGATATAATCAAAAATAGAAGCTTCCATTATAGAATAACTTTAGTAGTAGCAATCTGAATATCACGTACTGTATGATAGAATACTGCTTCTACATCCTTCATAAACAATTGAACCTGTTCGTCAGTTAATTTTGTTGAATAAGCAAAGTTGGGTGCACTCTTACCTGCATCAATATTGATACCCGTATGTCCAATAGCTACATTATTAGTAGAATATGTAATAGATACCGATGCTTTGCCTTTGGTTTGTTCTTTCCCATCAGATCCGGTAAAGACATCATGGACAATTAAATCATCACCCCTTAATTCAATTGGCTTTTGAATATATCGAACAGACAAGATATTAGCAATTTGAGTATTGAATAATCTCTGGAAAGCTACTGCACCAAATGGACAAAGATTTGGAATTTCCCAACAAAAATTAATTGCATCATTGCTATAGATATAATCTTTAGCTAAGAGATCTTCTTGATCAATTAGGTTAGTTGTTACATTCATAGCACCGCGGAAACAAATTAAGTCTCCGATGGGTGATACGTTCTTACGAAGAAATTCGTAAGCAAAACGTTTATGAATAAGGTCGCCGTTATATGTTGTGGTTTGATCTAGAATCATTTGATTTATTTTAAAAACAAAGAGCTATAAATCAATATCTATATTGTGTCACAAAATTTTATAAAATTTTTTACTGTTTCTAATTCTTTTTCTTGTACTTGTTTAAAATTTTGCTCAACTAAATGAAGGGTTTCTTTAGCATGTTGAATTTCATCTATTCCATATGCTATTCCCATTTTTGTAGAGGGAAAATCATTGTGCCATTCAGCTGCGGTTTTATTTGTATTGGGCACTACTATTGATATGCAGCCACATAATGAAGCAATTACCGGCCAAAAGCAAGCATTATCATAACAATAAAAATATTCGACATTTTTTAAAATTACAGACATTCTTTGAAAGTCATTAGTAATGTTAGTCAAATCAATTGCATCTTGCGGATGCACTTTTTCTTTTATGCCACCTTTCTTTACTAAGAAAGCAGATCCTCTTCTAATTTCATTTCCCTTTCCAAAATAATTAGTATCTAAAAATGAACTTATCAATTTACCAGATAATTTATACCCTTCTCTAATTTTATAAAAATCTGAATAAGTAAAAAAATAATCTGTATTTTTTGATTTTTGGTAAAATTGATTTGCAAGCTCCTCACCTGAAGCTTCCGGTGTGTTTAACAACCATCTTATAACATGTTTTGTACCAAAAGGATTTCCCACTACAACTTCCGGATAAATCCCGATAGTATTGTCTTTTTTAAAAGTAGCATTTGCAAAAAAAGGTGCATTTAATGATGGATGTGTTTTAGGAGAAGTTATATATGCTTCTTCGCCCAAAGAATTTAAATCATGACATAATTTGTGCAAAGCGACACTACCACCACTATTATGCAAAAAAGCGCCCATGTATATAATATATTTTTTTTTATTCATTAATTTTAGCTAAAAAGTCTTGATAAGCTTCTTTCAATCCTTCTTCAAAAGGAGTTTCTTCAAAAGACATAATGTTATTCAAAAGCGTGCAGTCAGTTTTCTTTCTTGGTGTTCCATCTAAGCTAGGATCTCCTGGAAGAATTTTACCTTCAAATCCAACTACATTGCAAATTTTCTTTGTTAGTTCATATATGCTCAGTTCTGTATTGGAACCAGCATTAACAAGATTTGGGGGATTCTCAATTTCTAAAAGTTTATAACAAATCTTAGCAAGATCGTCAGCATTCAAAAATTCTCTTAGAGGAGAACCACTTCCCCAAATTTGATATTCTATATGACCTCTTTCCTTAGCTTCATGAATCTTTCTGATCAAACCAGGAATAACATGAGAGTTCTCAGGATGATAGTTATCGTTCAAACCATATAGGTTGGTAGGCATTACAGAATGATAAATTACTCCGTATTGTTTACGATAGAATTCACAAAGTTTAATTCCAGCAATCTTAGCAATAGCATAAGCTTCATTAGTTGGTTCAAGACTGTCTGTAAGCAAGTATTCTTCCTTTAAAGGCTGAGGTGCAAACTTAGGATAAATGCATGTACTACCAAGAAACAATAATCTTTTAACGCCATGCTTATATGCGCTATTAATGATATTTGTTTGTATCATTAAATTATCATAAGCAAATTCAGCTGGATATGTATTGTTAGCTTTTATGCCTCCTACCTTTGCAGAACAAATAACAACCTTATCAGGTTTAGCAGCAGCAATAAAATCATCTACGTTTTGCTGATTACGCAAATCCAAGCTTTTTTTATCTATAACAATTGGATCATAATCTTTACAATGTCTTAACATTGCTGAACCAACCATTCCTTTGTGACCAGCTATAAAAAGTTTATCCATATTATCTTTCCTTTCTTGCTAATTCCCAATCAGCTTTAGTCATAATCTTCACTAAATCATCAAACTTAACTTTAGGTTCCCATCCAAGCTTTTCTTTAGCTTTAGTTGCATCCCCAAGTAACAAATCTACTTCTGCTGGTCTGAAATACCTTGGATCAATTTTCACAAGAGCTTTTCCGGTCTTAGTATCAATGCCTTCTTCTTCTACATCTTCACCTCGAAACTCAATATCAATTCCAACTTCTTTAAATGATTCTTTACAAAATCTTCTAATAGTATTTGTTTCTCCTGTAGCACAAACATAATCTTCAGGAGTATCCTGTTGCAGCATTCTCCACATCATGTCTGTGTATTCTGGAGCATATCCCCAATCTCGTTTGGCATCTAAATTCCCAAGATACAAACAATCCTGCAAACCTTCTTTGATTCTTCCAACTGCTCTTGTAATTTTTCTTGATACAAAGGTTTCTCCTCTTCTAGGAGATTCGTGGTTAAATAATACTCCATTTGAAGCATGTATACCATAAGATTCCCTATAGTTAATAACACTCCAATAACCAAATAATTTTGCTACACCATATGGAGAACGAGGATAGAAAGGAGTTTTTTCTGTTTGAGGACACTCTTGAATTTTACCGTATAATTCAGAAGTTGATGCTTGATAGAATCTCGTTTTATCTTTTAGGCCAACTTCTTTGATTGCATCTAAAAATCTAAGAGTTCCTAATGCATCAACTTGAGCTGTATATTCTGGAATATCAAATGATACTCTTACGTGACTCTGTGCAGCTAAGTTATAAATTTCATCTGGACCAATTTGTTCAAGCAAACGGTTTACGTTAGAAGTATCTGTTACATCTCCATAGTGCAGTTTGAGGTCTTGGTAAATATGATCAATACGGGAGGTATTAAATGAAGAACTTCGTCGGACCATTCCATGCACTTGATACCCCTTATCTAAAAGCTGTTCAGCAAGATATGAACCGTCTTGTCCAGTAATACCTGTTATTAGGGCTTTCTTCATCTTTTATATATATAAGAAATAATAAAAATATAGCCATGGCGATATTTTCTAAAATTTAATCAATTTAAAATTAGAAAAAACATTTTCTATTAAAATTTGAAAATGTAAAAAATAATCTTTCAAACAACTATTTTTAACATATGGGTGTATAAGAATATGATTTGGATTTTTAGCCAATACAGAACCCAATATACCAAAACAAGAGGGGCAGCAAATATTATAATCACTCAAAGTCATAAGACTTAATTGTATATAATTAATAAAATTTGCTCTTATTACCTCTCTGTCTTTAAAAAGGTATGTTAATTCGGATGAATTATTCACCCATTCAAAATCATTCGATATGATCAATAATGTCACATCCTTAGGTATTTGTTCTAAAGCATTTTTATAATAATCCATATATGAATCCATATATATAGGATAATCACCCCTTCTAAAGTTAACACAACACGTAGGCTTTCCTATTTTTTTTATAATGGAATTTGCAATTTCTAAAAATTTTGTTTTTATTTTAAAAATATTTTTAATCTCTGGTACAATATTTTTCCAATATACATAACCGTAATCAAAGCGCGCATTTAATATATAGTTGCAATTAGGATCAAGCTTTAAAATATTTTCCTCTATAACAGGTGAGTTGCAATATTGACTATTATATATTTGATAATCAACATTTTCGGGAAATGCGGAAAACGGTGTATCAAAACACTCTTCTACGACACCAAAAAATCTATTAGGCATTGTCGAAAATGCAACTTCGTGGCCTGTATGTTTTGATATAGCATACATGCAAAAATAATTAAAAGTTTGTGATCCCAACATCTCATTACAGCTAATGATATCATTTGTTATATAATGTTTATTCATATAAATGTTTCGATACAATATCGATACCTTTTTCTAAACCAATAAAATTTATAAAATTTTGATCAGTTGTATTTCCTGTATATGGAAAACCTAATTCAGTATTTTCTACATGAATATTTTTTTTATGATCTATTTTATAAAGATTGCATATGTATTTGGCGATATCATATAATGTATATTTTTTGATATAAGTACATTCAAATAGTTTATATGAAAATTCATTTTTTATATAGCAATCAACTATACTTAGTAGATCTTGCATATAAAAAAAATCAAAAAATTTATTTTGATATATATTTATATATTCATTTTTTTTACATTTTTGAATGCTTGATTTAATGAATCTCGTATCTAATTCATTTTCATCAAACAATCCAAATATTCTTAAATTATAAAAATTATTTTGTTCTATTATAGATTTGTTGATAATTCGTTTACTCAGACCGTATGGTGACTCGGGTGCTGTGATTTCTGCTCCAGAACCAAAATGGATTAATTTTCCGAATTTATTTCTATTGTTAAGTAAATTATAGTACATTCGAAGATTATTATCCATATCCGAATATGTATCTGTTGTTAGCCTACTACCACCACTAACAGCGGTATGTATTATAATATCAAAATATTTTCCATGAAAGTAATTTGCTGTTTCGTGAGAATTACTCAAATCAAAATTTTGTCTCTTTACAGAAATTACATTATATTTTTTCTTTAAATTATTAAATAAAGAATTCCCAATATAACCACCGCCTCCAGTAATCAATATTTTCATTTTGATTTACAAAAATCAGCAAATTCAACTAAAATTGTATTTTTACCATCAGTTCTGTTCAATGCCTTTATATATGAAGGAACAATATCCTCTGATTCAATTAATTCAATAATTTCAGTATTTTTCGTCATATATCTAAATGCATCAGAAAAATTTCCTTTATGTTGACATTGGGGATCTACGGGTTGTTCGCTGCCTACTGCTACTCTTATAATGACCCGCGGTGTACATTTTCCATCAGACATTGAATTGAATTTATCTAAATGATTTACAATTTGATCAACACCCATCAACAAAAAATTCCAACGAGGAAAAGTTGATATAGGAATTAGTCCTTCAATTGCCATGCCATTGGCTAAACCACATTGCAAATATTCTGCAACAGGTAATTCAATTTTTTTATTTGTGGGTAAATGTTTTAATGAATCATAAAGTCCTGTGCCTTCAAACTCAACAGCTTGGCCAATAAAAAAAGTTTTTGGATGTTCGGCTAATAAAGACATAGCCTTTTTTATTTCTTCAAAATATTTCATATATTAAAATTGTACTCTTTTGCCTGCGCCTGCATGTGGATATTTTTTATTATCATATTGATAATAAATTAAATTTTCTTGTTTGTATATACCCCCAGTATATTCCGAATTTAAATAATATGGCATTTCTCTTTTCCAAACTTCTGGCGTCGGTGTACAAACAGATTTTTTATTATCTTCCACGATAAAAGTAATTGGTAATTTATGATTTACACTGTATTTGTACGCCTCATGAAAAGCACCAGTTTCTGCACTCATGTCACCGACCCAACACCAAACCTTATTAGTTTTATTTTGTAATTTTATCGACATTGCGATACCAGCTGCAATAGAAGGTATACCCCCCACAATTGAACTACAAATAAATTTATATTCTGGCAAATTCATAATCATAGACTTACCATTTATTATTTTTTCTTTCAAGAGACTGCTGGGTATACCTTTTAATAACGCTTGATAATGGTTTCTCCATGTACAACATACCCAATCATTTTCAGTATCTATATCAGCAAAAATTGATAGCATTATGTCTTCATTGCCGTGATAGAGGTGAATAGGGGCTTTGATTTCGCCTTGATTAAAAATATCTCCTATTTCCGTTTCAAAATTTATAAGTGTTTCTTTTGTTACCATATAAAATTATTTTTATAATAATTTGTAATTTTTGTTAATTCGTCATCAAAATTTGCTGCCGGCTTCCAACCTAGATTTCTTAATTTATCATCATTTAATGCATATCTCAAATCTTGACCTTCTCTATTATAGCTAAAATCAATATACTTTTCAATATCATTAATGCCATAACAATTTAATATTTTTTTGAAGGTTTCAAGATTACTTTGCTCATATCCGCCACAAATGTTGTATATTTCATTTTTAACATTATTGTCAATTATTGTCATAATACCAGATGCTGTGTCTTTTGCATGTAACCAATTTCGAATTGGACTACCATTGTTATGTAATGGCATTTTTTTATTCAAATTTATATATTTGCATGCTTTTGGAATTAGTTTTTCAACATATTGGCCTATGCCATAATTATTAGTGGGCCTGACAATTACATAAGGTATATTAAAAGTTCTAGACCATGCCAAAATTAACATGTCGGCTGCTGCCTTTGTAGCTGAATAAGGATTGCTTGGTTTTAATATATCTGTTTCTATGTGTTCACCTTCGATTATATCACCATATACTTCATCTGTACTAAAATGCAGCAATGTTGGTTTTTTATTTGTTTCTTGTCGATAATTTTTTATTAATTCTAATAATTTATAAACACCATCTATATTTGAATGAATGAATTCTTGACTATCGGTAATTGAATTACCTACATGAGTTTCTGCTGCAGTATTTATTACATAATCACATTCATATAAAAATTTTAAATCATTGATATCACAGTGCAAAAAAGAAAAATTAGAATATTGATTAAATTCATCTAGCAATTTTTTATTAGATGCGTATGTCATTTTGTCTACTCCTTTAACGTACCAACCACGTAGTAAACATTCTCTTGTTACATAAGATCCTATAAATCCTAAACATCCTGTTACATATACTATTTTTTTCATAAATTTGGCCAATATTCTTTTATTAAATTTACACGTTCAGATGCAGAAGTACCTGTTAAATGAACTAAAAAGGATTCAGGTGTCCACGGATCTACAATACCTGTGCGATTATTATCTTCTCTCCAGGTTTTAGTATTAATTAAACAAGATGGCACACTGTTTAAAAATTTATGAGGCAATATATTAAACATGTGTTTATATTCTGGTAAATTGGAGTAAATGTAGTTTAAGGTGCCTTGCTCTTGTAAAATATCATTTAACCAAAAACGAGATATTTGCAAAAACATATCAAATAACTTTTGTGTATCATCATTTCTTGATACTATGAAATTACCCGTACTAAAAGTAGTATAATGCATCCAATCATATGATGCTGTAACACAACTTTTTTCATTTACAAAATCACTAATTTTATAATTTGGATTGGTAATTAATGCATCAGCATCAATCCACATAATATGTTCATATTGTCTTAATAATTTGAAGCATGTAGTTGCTCTCAAAAATCCAATATGCCTGGAATCAAAACCACATTTTTTGTCTGCTGAAAATGACCTTAAACACATAAAATCATAACCATGGTTAAACGCATATTTCTGTTTCGAAGAAACAGATAAGTCTAAAACTTCATGCATACTTGAATCTGAGCCAGTAACTATCAATGTTTTCATCTATTTTTTAAAAAAAATATTTACAATATTTTCAATATAATCAATTTGTTCGTCAGTAATTACAGGACTTGTACCTAAAAAGAAAGTATCCGTAGTAACTTTTCTGGCATTAGGAAAGTTTTTAATAACATCCTCAGCTGCTATTAATCCTTCATAAGCTGGTTGTAACATAATGTTACCTGCAAAATAAGGTCTGGTTTGTATTTTATTACTTTCTAAATAATTGACAATATCAAATCTTTTAAACGGGGCATTGTCTTTTATAGTAAGAGCAAAAGCAAACCAACTAGGATCGCTTAATTCTGTAGCTTTCGGCAAAACAAAAAATTCTTCATGTGGTTTAAAAATTTCAACTAAACGTTGATGATTATGCTTTCTTCTTTTGGTAATTTCTGGAAGCTTTTTAAGTTGCTCTAACCCCATAGCAGCTTGTAGTTCAATTGGTTTTAAATTATAACCAATCTCATCATATACGTATTTATGATCAAATACTTCGTCCGGCAATGAAGGTAACCAATTAGAAAATCTTTTACCACAACTTCCATTTTTAAGTAAATTAGCTTTTAAACCAGTACAAAAACAACCTCTACCCCATTCTCTAAAACTGCGAGCAACAGTTTCTTGATGCTTTGTGTTACATGCAACAAAGCCACCTTCTCCCATGGTAATGTGATGGGCAGGGTAAAAGGAACAACTTGCAAATTCACCAAAACTTCCTAACAATTTACCATTATAAGAAGAACCTAATGCATCACAACAATCTTCAAGTAGTACTAAATTATAATTTTTTACTATTTGCATTAGTTGATTCATATTAGGAGGATTTCCTAATACATGAGCAAACGTAATAACTTTAGCTCCTTTTTTAGCTTGCTCTTCTACTTGTTCTAAATTTAGATTAAGTGTATCTAAATCAATATCAACAAAAGCCGGTTCAAACCCACATTGAAAAATGGGGTTAATTGTAGTAGGAAATCCGGCAATTGGAGTAATAACTTTAGTTCCTTTAGGAAAATTATACAACCTTTTTGAAGTCAGGGAAGACATCATTATTAAATTTGAACTACTACCGCTGTTAGTAAGAATACCGTATTCTTTTCCTACTTCTTTAGGGAAAACATTTTCAAAAGAAAGTCCTTTTGACCCCAAAACTAACCAACCTTCTAATAAAGTTTCTATGGAAGAAATATATTCATTTTCATCAAAATATGGCCCAGCATATTGGACCCAGTCTTTTCCTGGTATCCACGGTTTTTCTAGGGTTTTTTGATTGATTAATTCTTTAATTAAAGAGAAAATTTGAGTTTTTTTATTTTGCATATTTTATATTATAATATTTCTTTTACAATTCAATATTTTAATAATGCGGAAGATGTTTATCTATTTGATTTGATCTGCATTCGGGATTGAGCATTAAGCTATATCCTATTACATTACTAGCTGTATGAATTACCTCATTGCATAATGAAATGCATACACCATCTAAAATCACGTCTTCCATTAATTTATGTTTATATGGAAAAGTTGGATCTAAATGTAATCCTTGACCAGTAGTACTTCTAATTATATTTTTATTATAAATTACGGTTTTTTCTCCATATCTATTAATAATTTGTTCTAAAACCTTTTCATCATCAGTTGCAACAAATAAACCGTTAATTGATTTATTTTTTCTTACAGCTGTTTCTATTGCATTAAAATAATCAGTTATCGGGAGATAAGGTCTGTGTTGTGTCGAATCTGTATATCTTGCATGTACACCTAAACAACATTTGTTTATTTGAACTTTAGCTATATCAAACATTTTATTATATATAGGATTTTCGAAATATTTAATATGTGTAAGAATATTATTGAGTTCTGTAAATATAGACTTATTTGCAAACACAAAAGGAGCCCAAATTTTAACTTCTTCGAGAGCATCTACATGTAAAATACTATCAGGCATTTCTATGACTGTCTGCCTAACAAAAACATCATCATATAAATTTTTTGTTTGATCATCTTGATAGCGCCAATTGTTCCATATTATGTTATAATCTGTAATATTATTTTTATAGCAATGCAGCAAACTACTTACAATTAAATTAAAGTCAGAAAAAAAGCCTGAATGTCGTTGTTGTTTAATTAATAATTTCATTTATATAACTTTATTATGTTTTATTGCATAATCATATATGCCCATACCCCAATCACCAAGATTGGGAATGTTATATTTTTTTGTATATTTTTTAATATATTGCAATTTGAAATTATCCTCTATAGATTGTGTAGAATAAATATCTTCTCTTATTTGTAAAGGAAAATTGAAGTCTTTGTATATCCAATTAAAATTATTTACAGATAAATCATAATCATTTCGATTTATAATATGAACTCCTTGTTCTAAATTTGCTACATAATCCCAAACCTTCCAAAAATATTGCTTAATACCAACCCAGCGTTTGTCCAGCCACTGCAAATGCGATATAAATAAATGCTGTGGATCAACACGTGTAGCTTTATGATTATAAGGTAAATGACTTGAGTGACTAAATGCCTTTCCAAATTTTGCATCAAAACCGAAATTGCCTACTCTATCATGATACACGTTATCCCATGGTGAATCAATTCTGATTTTATTTTTACTAGTATATTGGATCCACTGAAGCATTAATGTTGTATTTTTATTTTTGTCTAAAATAAATTCTAGATTTTCTTTAGAAGCCAAACCATCCAAATATTCATCCGTGTCTAAACATATTAAATTATTAGAATATTTGCATGCAACGTCAAAAAGTTTTTGTCTGCAATTTGTTTCATATTCTTCTGCTTTAACATTTTCATTACTTTCTAATATTTCTAATATATTATATTTTTCTTTATTTGCATGCAAATATTCTAAAGTGTCATCAGTTGATGAGTCACTGATAAAAACAAACCCATCTGCATATTTTTTCCATATGGGTAACATTTCTTTTATTAAAAAACATTCGTTGCGCGTACGCGTCATTTGTACTATCATATTATTTAAAATTATTTTTCTTTCTGGTTAAAAAAACATTTTTATCATATTCTTCTAATTTGTCATTTCTTATATATAATTCATCAGGCAACTCATTAATAATTGAGTATTGTATGTGTTTTATAATTACATCATCAAAATATTTCGCCTTATTTAAACTTGTCGAGACAATAGTAAATTCGGTATCAGAATATAATGACTTGTAATCCGGATGATATATATAACCAAATCTATCATAATATTTTTTACCCAATATACATAATGTATTAAGTCTATCTTTTTGATAACCATCATTAAACCAGAGCACACCATCGGTATCTGGAAAATACTCTGACATTTTTTTCTTGATTATTTGATCATATCCTGCTTTTACGGGAAGCATATCATCTGATGCTAATAATAAAATATCAAAATTTTTATCTTTTAAATTATTATTAATTGCTTCTATTTTTGTTTTATTTTCGCAAAAATAATAGGAGAGAAATGGGTATGTTTGTAACTTTTCAATTACCGAATTATTGTTCATTGTTGCATCATCTATGTCGCAAGATACAACAAATTCAAAATTTGAATCTCGCAACATCGAATAATATTCATCTATTATTTTAAAAAATTTACTGGGTCTATTTCGTGTAGGAAATTTAATTAGCAATTTTAAATTATTCATAAAAATTAAATTGAATTAATTTTAATATTTTTGTATATTTCTATTTGGTCTTGATATACTCTTTCAATAAACTTACCATATTTTAGTAATTCACTATTATTATGGGTAGCAGAAGGATCCAGATCAATATTTCCGTCTTTATTTCCATACTTTAAAACTCGCCATGACATACCTTCGTAATGTTTAAAGTAAACATCTTGTAAATTAACATTTCCTATTTTTAAATTATTTTTCTTTATATCTTCAAAAAAAGTTGCTCCTACATCATATATTTTATCTGTCTTATTGTTTTGGTGTCTGTCAATATCAAAAAATTTTATATTTTTATTTTTTATTTTTTCAATATCTATAAAACAATGCCATGGGTGAACTCTATTATGTAGGCGCTTGCCTCCCCGATCACCGCAAATTTCCCCCATCAATGTTAAATCCATTAATTTGAATTGCTTGAAAATATCTTCGTGTGCTTTGAGAAAAATAATATCAGTATCTACCAATAGCATATATTTTGTTTTACAATTATTAATTAGTATATCTACAGATGGTGCATGTAATCCGTTTTTATTTTTAATAAAATTAACACGATGATCTTGCAATAATTTTGAAGTATCATCATTTGTAGAATTATCACAAATTAAAACAGATGTCTGATCATGAAATTTAAAAAACGACTTTAACATAGTTAAAGTCACATCTGGTGTATTGTATGAACATGTAGCTAAAGTAATATCATTCATTTGTTTTTATAAATTTGTTTTAATTTTTGTTTTACTTGATCTAAAGATAAGTTGGGTGTGTGTAATATATGATGGCCATGTTTCTTAGTGAAATGGTCATAAGACTTTGCAATAATGTTATTGCGATTATTACCTTGTGAAATAGTACTAGTAGACGGTGACCACGGGAAGTCTTCTAGATATTGATTTGAATTAGCTATATCAGCAAACCACCAAAAAGGGGGATGCATCTCTTTTTTGATAATAGTATAGGTATGATCTAAATGTTCGGTTGCATTAAAATAAAAATCATCCATTAATCCTGATTCAGCTAAACAACGTTTAGTATAAAAAGAAAATGCACCAACACAATGCATATGCAAATCTATAGATATATTATTTTTATAATCAATTCTAGTGCGGGGGTTAGGGATTTCAGTACCTGTTTTTTTATTCATCAACCCATGTTGACTATAATTAAAATGTTGAATGCCAGTTTCAAGTGAAGCTTCTATATATTTTGTAAAAACATTATTGTCTTTTATAAGGATATCATCTTCCATTAAAAAATAATAATCACAGTCTTTTGATTGCAAATATTTCAAAGCATCGTTCTTTGAAATACCAATTCCTTTGTTTTTGGCATGTTGTATTAAATGATAAGGAACATCAAAATCATAAGGTGTGCCGTCGTTGACAACCACAATTTCATTTATTTTGCTATTATCAATTCGTTTGATACATTCTTTAAAGTAATCAGGTCTCTTATACGTAAGAATACCTAAACCTATTTTTGACATATATTTATTAACTTTATTTTATATAAAAATCAATAGTCTTCTTGAGCCCAGTTTCAAAAGATGTTTTAGGTAACCAACCCAATTCATTATTGATTTTTGAAAAGTCAATAGCATATCTGAAGTCGTGTCCTTTTCGGTCTTCTACAAACTCAATATATTCTTCATGATCTTTGCCTAATAATTTACAAATCGCTTTTGCGATTTGTAAATTATTCATTTCGCAATCACCACCTACATTATAAGTATCTCCGGATTTTCCTTTTAAAAGTATCTTCCAAATAGCTTCACAATGATCTTCTACATACAACCAATCACGAACATTTTGACCAGTACCGTAAATTGGAATTTTTTTATTTTGATTTAAATTAGTAATAATTTTCGGAATTAATTTTTCTGTGTGTTGATTGGGTCCATAATTATTGGAACAATTGCTAATTGTAGTATTCAATCCGTAGGTATGATGATAGGCGTTTACTAAGTGATCTGAAGCAGCTTTTGATGCTGAATACGGTGACCGTGGATTGTAAGGTGTAGATTCTTTAAAAAAACCTATAGGTCCTAATGATCCATATACTTCATCTGTTGATACATGATGAAATCTTTCTAATTTACCATATTGTTTTGCGGCTTCTAGAAGAGAAAATGTACCGTTAATATTGGTATTAATAAAGGTCTCTGGTCCATTAATGCTATTGTCCACATGACTTTCAGCTGCAAAGTGAACAATATGTGTGATATTAAAATTGCATAAATGATTGAATATTAAATGTTGTCTATTGATAGATAATTCTAAATTTTTTATTTTTGTGTTAAAAATAATATTTGTCCTGTTTGCAGCATATGTAATTGAATCAATATTCAAAATCTGTTCTACTTCATCTTTTTTAGCGATAAAATTAATAAAATTACTGCCAATAAAACCATATCCACCTGTAACTAAAATGTTCATAGTTTATTTTAATTTTTCCGTAAATAAAATCAATGGCTATTAAAAAAGATGATATTAATATTCTTGATTTGCCGGTGGTAGAAAATGTAGCTGCTGGTGATTATTTAGTATTAGAAACACCTGATGGTACTTCTATTATCGATTATGAAAATTTTATCATCGGGCCAGAAAATACTACTCTATCAGTAACTGTGTCAACTATAGCAAATGATGTAGTAGCTATTAATGAAAATTTAATAAGTACTATCGATACATTATCAACAGAAATTTATGATAACTTTAAGCAAGTATATATAGGTACTGCAAATATTACTATAGATTCGGGGCATACGGCAACTTCTTATTTGGATCCCATTCCACCCAGAGAATTAGAAACTTTAGAAGATAAAGATTTTATTGTAATACCGGCTAATGAAGCTGCTTGTCTTTATCCTTGTTATATAACCGACATTAATAATACAGAGGCTGGCTGGGGTACTTTTTCAGTATATGCTCCATTTAAGAAAAATAATACTGCTATACAAGGCTCTGTTACGTCAGACTTGAGAAGTAAAGGATTAAATATTGATACATCACAAATGGGTATTCAATACACAAATGGGTTAGTAGATACTTTTGATTGGAATGGATTTGAAATGGCTATTAAAGATTTTATTACTAAAAATTATTACGCTACGAGTCAGGGTGTAACACAAGAAAATCCACAAACCATCAATGAAGATGTTGTGGATTTTACAGCTGATGTTTTGGATGAAAAACCTACCTATATTATTAAGGTTGTTAGGACTTACTAATTTCTTTCTTTAATTCATTAAGCATTGCAATTTGCTCTTTCTTGAATTGTTCTGAATAGTGTGTGTCTTTTTGTTCTTCTAGAAGAGCTTTTAATTCTTTGAGGTTTTCTTCAGAAAATAATGTATCGTGCTCTGCTCCAAAGACATCACCATTTGCATTTAAATATTGCTTAATTAATTGAATACGTTGCTCTCTATTACCGAAAATTTCAATTACACCTGGTGAATCGTCAGCTGGAAAAAATGGTGTAGAATTTAAATTACATTGATATTGTTGAACAATAGCTTTAAAAATATTATCAATTTCTTGAATATATTCAGGATCAGATTCACGTCTACCGTCATTAACAATAGTTACTGGAGACATCTTTGATATGGGTAAAAAGAAAATAATATCTAAAAACCTCATACTTTCTTTTACTAAAGGAATGCATTTAGAAATAAATGCATCATCTACTTTTTTATATCCATTTGCCCAAAGTGAATAAATTAAATTATCTAGTGGGCATCGATCAAAAATTACATAATCATCTTTACTATACTTTTGTAATTCATCAATCATGTTATTCAAGATCATCCATTGTGTATCTTGATCTGTACTCTTACTATGATTCTTTAATAAAGAACGATAAGTATAATTATTTTTTGTATAATTTGGCCATTCTTTAATAAAGTCCTCGATTAGCGTGGTTTTTCCAATATTTGATGTACCACTAATAGCAATTCTCATAATATTAATTATCTTCTTCTTCAGTAGAGTCAATGACAGTGTTTTTTGTTACATTTAAAATAGTTTGTAAATATCGAATATCTCTAAATGTAAATTTACATACATTTAATTTTAAAGCATCTTTAACAGGTGCCCAAATATATTTTAAATGTTCATCTGATAATTTGATATGATTCAATTTTAATCTACCAATATATAAACAAATATTATAACTAGTAAATCCTATACGATGGTAATATTTTAATTGTTGTCCTGTTTCTTCATGAACTTCTCTTTGCAGAGCTTGTTCAAATGTTTCATTTTGATCTACATGACCACCGGGTAAATGATATTTGTTTAAATGTTTAGATAACAAGAGTAACACTTTATCACCATTCATGATAAAGATTTTTGAAACTTTTTGTGTATCCATATTAAACTTTAAGAGCTTTATTCCAAAGTACTAAATGTAGTCTGGGTGAAAAATTAACATTCCATTGCCTAGCCCATTCAGCTACTTGTGTCGCTTTCTCGGTATGTTCTTCTCGAGAACCACAACAGGGCATAAACCAAATATCTTTATTATCTAAAAATAATTTATTGATATATTTTTCAACAATTTCATCAATATCATCCTCGGATTGAACCACAAATTTAAAAGATGAACGATTGCTATTCTTATGCCACTTTAGAGCATCAAGATTATATCGCTTCTTCTCTGGATCACCGTTAGAAGATAATTTTGGTGATACAGTAAATGTCGCACCTAGATCTAACCATTCATCTGATGGTACTAATGTACCATTTGTTTCAAAATCAATTTTTGGAATAAATCCATTTTTTAATTCAAAATAACTAATAAATTTTAATAATTTCTTTTCTTGTAAGAAAGGTTCTCCTCCAGTAAGCTTAAGAATAGCTCCAGCTTTTAATCTCTCGATAAAGCCATTATCAAGCATATATTGATCAATCTCTTTAAATGCCATCTTGTTCTTAACAGACCAAGAAACAAATGAATCACATCCATGCGGCGAATCAGGAGATGCAAATCCTTTACAAGTAAGATTACACATTGATAAACGTAAGAATACAGAAGGCATGCCAACATACTTACCTTCTCCTTCTAACGTATAAAAGAGTTTATCATCAGAGATAAACATAGTTTCATTATCATCTAAATTATCCATGTTTTATAATAACGTGAGCATGTATGCAAATCACCCATAAATAAGTTTAATGGCCAAGAAAACCAGAAAACGGATGCAAGAAGAAGAGGATCTCAAATTAGATGCAGATGTACTTCTTCATAACCTAGAAGTTAGCAAACGAAAAGATTGGTTTTGTAATTTTAAAATACAAAACAAATTCAAACTGAATGATGTTCATAATTCATTCCTTGAAATGCTAATGTATGATCAAACAAAAATGGTATTTGTTGATGGGCCTGCCGGGACAGCTAAAACCTATCTTGCGGTATTAGCCGGATTACAAATGCTCAAAACAAAATCTATTAATAATATTATCTATATTAGAAGTATAGTAGAAAGTGCTTCGAAAAGTATGGGATCTTTGCCTGGTGAATTGCAAGAAAAGTTTCAACCATGGTCATTGCCTTTAATAGAGAAACTAGATGAATTAGTAGGCCCAAAAATTGGTGGGGATCTCATGAGAGATAATTTTGTTAAATGCATGCCTGTTAATTTCGTCCGAGGTTTAACATTCAGAGATTCTGTTGTTATTGTAGATGAAGCGCAGAATATGAATTCTGCTGAATTGACAACTATTTTGACGCGTTTTGGGGAGAATTCAAAATATATTATTATAGGTGATTCATTTCAAGCAGATATTGGAAATAAATCAGGATTTTCCAAAATTAGACATGTTTTTAATAATGAAGAAAGTGAAGAACAAGGTATTCACACCTTCCTCTTCACTGAAAATGAAGTTGTAAGATCTCAGATTCTTAAATTTATTGTGAAGAAGTTAGAGTCGGTACAACACTAGATTTTTCCAATTCTAATAATTCTTTTAAAGCATCTTCGAAAGAAACAAATTTTACATCTGTTTTAGGGCTCGATTGTTTTATATCGGGCCCTAAAATTTCATTCATTTTTGAAAATATATTATTTTCAAGTCCTACTAAATTTGGATCTCTTTCTCTTTTTATCATCCCCAGCTAGTTCCTTTAAATAAACCACCCAGTCCTGTTGTTACTTGATTACCAACGGCTGCACCATGACTTACTCGCGTTGCTGCTGGTGGTACTGGTGTTGTAGCTGCTTGTACAACAGCTTCTGTTAAAGTTTTACCCTCATATGTCGCAGAATTAAGATCGTGCTCCCATACTTCTACTTTTTCTACCCAACACCTTCCATTTGTTAATGTTTTGATATGTTCTGATGCGAGATTGAAACAGAATTCTGCTGTTCTTTCAATGCCAACACCGTTAGGCATGATTCTTAAATCACAAGCCTTCGCATCATGTAATTGTTGAAATAAAGACAATTGAGGATCATCACCGGCGATGCACAATGTATGATCAAATTGATCCTGTAATTTTGCTTTAAGTTCTTTAAGACCACCAAAGTCTACAGCCCAATTACGTTCGTCTAATTCTGAACAACCAAACCAAAATTTAGCCTTTAACTGATATCCGTGCACGTAACTGCATCTGGAGTGTACTGCCCTCCATTGTCTAAATGCACAAGAACCTAATTCAATTATCTTAGTAGAGACATATGTACACATAAAAATATCATAAACCTTAAATAAAGATAATCTATGGATAATATGATAAAAATATCAGAATTGCAAAAAGCATACCCGCTTGATGAAAATGATGTTTTTGTTGTCAATCAAGAGAATCCTAAAAACAAAGTTCTCGAAACACGTTATACAACAACTAGTGATATTTCAAAATTTATCGAAGCAGCTGTCAATAAAATACTGTTGAAACAAATTCCTATTGGTTGTGTAAAGATGTATGCTGGTGATATAACACAATTTGATAAACTCGAAGGATGGCTGGTATGTAATGGCCAAGCAGTTTCGCGGGTTAGATACTCAGAACTGTATAAAGTGATAGGAGGTATATATGGAACCCCTACCGCAGAAACATTCATATTACCTGACTTTAGAGGGAAAATACCTTTGGGATATTGCGGCACAAACAAACAACCCATATTATTAGGTGATACAGGAATTGAAGTTTCATTGGCCGAAACTGGAGGCGAATATAGACATCGTTTAACAGAGAGTGAATTAGCATCACATACACACCCAGACGCCGGTCATAAGCACAGACATTTTGATGTAACCAGAACACCCAGTTCTATAAATGATCTTACTGGAGGCGACAGAGTTTGGAGTGCTGTTAAAAATAAAAAAATTTACGATCAAGTAAAAAAAGATTTAGAAGTTGCTCCAGAATATTATTCGTTATCTAAAACAGGCAATGCTGATATTCAGAATGCCGGTGGTGATATACCACATAATAATATACAACCTTATCTAGCTGTAAATTATATTATAAAATATTAACAAAATAAAGCATTTTTATATACTGCTAAAATATCAAAATCAGACATTCCTTTTTCTCTCAAAAAGGCTTCAACACATTCTGGTGTATGAGCCATGTAAATAGATTTTAATAGAATTTCATCTGCTAATCCTTTATTAATTAAAAATTGTAATGCATTAATTTTTAACTTCTCTACCGGATTTAAAGTATCTTGTATTGATACAATAGTTTTAGGTAGATCAACAGCTAATCCAATATTTTCCACATATACTGTATAAAAGGTTTCTTTTTCTGCTAATATATAGCCTTCATATCCATTATATTTTAATATTTCACCTGAGGTACAGTTAGCGGGATCAACTTTAAGCTTTACTCTAACCAATTGACTATCTTTAAGACTATTCTCAATAACCTTATTAAAACGCTTCATGTTTATATTTATGATTTTTATTAAATATGTGTAATGGCTGACTTTCCTGTTAAAATTTCAGAATTAGATAAATCTTATAGTCTATCAGCTAGCCCTATTTCTATATTGATTAATCAACGAAATGAAAATAATACATTTGAAACAAAGTCATTGCCATTATCTGTTATAACACAATTTGCAAAAGAAGAAGCTAAAAAACTACTATCTGGATTTATTGAAGTAGGTACAATAATCCCATTTGCAGGAAAGGTATTGGGTCAAGAATCTATAAAAGGGTGGTTACTGTGTAATGGCAGGCAAGTAAGAAAGGATGATTACCCGGAGCTATGGAATAAATTGGGCGAAACATATGGTCCAGCTGATAATGTATTATTTTCCTTACCTGATTTAAAGGGTCGTATAGAAATGGGATATTCGCATACTGGAGAATCATATGAACCCAATTTTGGAAATTGGCCTGCGGGGGAAGAATTACATCTAGGGGAAGGTAATAATGCAAATTACCCTGATAGGGGTGAATTCTTTCATCAGTTAAAAGATGAAAATATTCAAAACCATATCCATTCTGTACCAGTGCATACGCATAAGATTTTTAATTATGCAAACATGGCTGATTATAATCGCGGAAAAGGTAGATGGGTTATAAGATGGGGGCCTGTTTATGGGTTTTTTGATACAAAGCAAAATCAAAATATAGAATCAGATTCCATAAATTGGATAAATTTGCAGGGGTTGTCACCAACTCCTGGTAATATTGATCATGTTTATTTTGGCGTTGGCGGTGCGCAGGTGGGTCTAATAGCCAGCAAAAATTATGAAAAAATTTTATTTAATCGATTAAATTATAAATCATATTATCCCGAAAGAATAAGAGCGGTTAAGAAATATATCAGTAATAATCCCATAAGAACTATTTTTACATATAAAAAAGAATTTATAGATGAAATAAAAAACAGAAACAAAAAGCCCTTTCCTATAATAGATCCGCAGTATGATAATAATGTAAAATTCGGTACCGATCATGGGTCACGAGGGGGCGATCAGTTTCATTCTAATATACAACCCAATGTTGCAATGAATTTTTTAATTAAATATTAAAATGGATGATCGAATACCTATATCGAATTTAAAAACAGCATATACCCTTTTAGGTGATGAAGCTTTTGTCGTAAATCAAAAAAATCCTGTAGATAAAAAACTAGAAACGAGATATACACCACTAAATGATTTAATGTCTTATATAAAAGGAGAAATAAAAGAATCTCTTGAGGAAGTGATGCCTATAGGATCCATAAAGGCATATACTGGAAAAGTAACTAACGTAGATAGTATTCCAGGATGGTTATTATGCAATGGTGATATGGTGTCTAGGACAAAATACAAGAAGTTATATGATGTGATAGGTAGTTTATATGGACCAACGGGCGCAGAATCCTTTTCTTTACCAGACTTAAGAGGTAGGGTAATTATGGGATATTGTAATGGGACGTCACCTCTTAATCCTTTATTTGGAAATTGGAAATCAGGACAAAATATTTCCTTAGGAAAAAATCCAGGTGCCGCAGGAGAATTTTATCATCCATTAACACAATCAGAATTACCGTCACATTCACACCCAAATAGCCACACTCACCAATATTTCAATATTGCGCATCTAGACTATAGATATATTGATATGTATAGAGTGCACGGTAATTACTCTAGAGGCAATGCTGTAATTTCATTTGCACCGGCAGATAAGGCAGCTAAAGCTATTGAAGAGTCTAAAAATAACGACACAACGTTTTCACCTGATGTATCTGCTTATGTAGGCGAAACCAGTCCAGCTGGGGGCTTTACGGGAACAGCTGGAGATAATGTCGCTCATAATAACATGCAACCATTTGTTACAGTGAATTATCTTATAAAATATTGATATCAAACGAAACCATTTTATAATGGTTTAATGTCTAAACTAGGTAATAAATTATTGACAAGAGCTAATGGTAATTTGCCATTAGATGAATCTGATAAAAAGGCTGTTATTGAGAAAGCAGCCGCAGCATATGCTCAATTCTTAGATGCATTACAATTTGATTGGAAATCTGATACTAATAGTGCTGATACACCTAGACGTGTAGCTAAAGCATTTGTTAATGATCTTATTTCTGGATGTTATAATGAACCTCCTAATATCACAGCATTTGATAATGAAGATGGTTATGATGGAATGGTTTGTCAAAACAATATCAAAGTAACATCTCTTTGTTCACATCACCACGCAGCCTTTACTGGTGTAGCTCATGTAGCTTATATTCCATCACCAGAAGGTAAAGTTATTGGATTATCTAAATTGAATCGTATTGTTGATTGGTTTTCTAGGAGACCGCAAATTCAAGAAGGACTAACTTCACAAATTCATGACTATGTTAATAGTATCTGTGAAGGTAATAAAGGTGTTGCTGTTCTTATTGAATGTAAACATACATGTTGTTCCAATAGAGGTATCAAACAGGATTCTACTATGAGAACAGCTAAGATGTCAGGAGCTTATATGGATAATGGTAATAATGCTCGAGCTGAGTTCTATAAGTTTGTTGAATTCTCTCAGTCTCGTTAAGCAGCGTTACTAGTACCACCAGTAGCAGTTATATTTGTAGGAGGTAATGCCGGAGTAATATTACTTGCGGCATTATTTTTTTGTCCTTGTTGTAATTTTCTTTTTGCTATTTCAATAATCTTTTTTTGTTGATCTTGCGGTATGGTTTTCCATGTATTGGTATCAACAACTGTTTTTGATTGATTAAATTTACCTAATTCATTTTTCAATTCAGGATCTTGTTTAAGCATTTCTGCAGCTGCAGCTTTATGATCATCATTATTGTCTAAATCCAAAGAACTGCTAGATAATGAAGGTGCAACAGTTTCGAACAAGTAAGCCTTTAATAAATCATTACACAATGAATCAAATGATTCTCTGACATTAATATTAAGTGCAGTTAAATGTTTTTGCGCTTCTGTTTTTGTTTTATGTGCTTTGAGGTTTTTCTTTTTACCTGTTTTGGCATTAACAACAAAGTAACCTGAACCTTGTTTTTTTATTTTATAAGGCATATTATACTTCACCTCCAGGTAATAATTCCCTTACCTTGCTTTTAATTTCATAAAACTTGTCTGGCGTGGCTGATTCAGTATCAGTGACACTAGCTGCATCAATAATATTTTGTAATTTATCATCTAATACATCACCTTTAGTTGAATTTAATTCACTAGCAAATGTTTGTTTAATAACACTCATAACATCTCTAATCATGTCTAGAGAATCTTTTACAATTAAAGAAACTTTTGAATCGACATCTTTTTTTAGATCATCAATTTCATTAGGAGTTGCCGGCTCGGGTTCTACAGGTGGAGGCATTGCTGCATCTGGTTGCATAGGAGGTTGATTAGATTGTACTGGTAATTCAGCCTCACCATAGAGCCTTAATTTTTCATTTACTAGCTGGGTAAACTTCATAAAGTTTATTTAGCTAATGACATTCTCAAATGTTGATCAATATCGATAGATTTTGTAAGTTGATAAAATCCACCTTCTTTGAGAAACTTTTTTATTGTATAAATTTTATTAGTTGTAATGTCACAACGTTGCAAGTTTCTTTTAATATCTAAAAGATCAGTAGTTTGTAAATTGTTTATATTATTATAATTAATATAACAAATTTTGAATTTTCGTAATACCTTATTAATTATAATATCTATATCATTTAAATGGCAACTATCTAATATCTGTAGTTGTAGATTATTATAATTTAATATAATTTTCTCAGCACCCGGATTTTTAATATATTGTAAAATATTATTAATAATAAAATGTGTAATTAATCGTTTACAGTCACGAGATTTAAAATTAATAATAATATTGTTATTATGGAAATATTTAAATATATCGAGTTCAGCAATATTAATAATATTAATTAAGTTATATATTTTAATATTATATTCACTATATGTTACACTCTCTATCATCGAACCTCTATTATAGTTATCTAGAGGGTCTAATTATCAACCCGGTATTTTAAACTTTTCTTTTAATCTTACCAATTCTCAGATTAATTATACCATTATAATAATCATCACACATGAGGACTTCTCTGTCAAATTGTTCTTTTGCTTCATAGTAAGCTAATTCACTTTTACTATCACAGAACCTTAAGATTTGAAATTTAAATTTATCTTTTCCAAATTTTTCAATATCACTTAATAATTCATTTGAAGAAGACATATATTCTTTCCAATCTGTTTCTATAACAAAATGTCTCTTGTTCTTTTTACCTTTTAAAGGTTTTAATTTTTTAACAGTTTGCATTTGTTTTTTACCAATATATTTCTTATTAGAGACTGTATTGGTTATTAGATATACAAAACCATATGCAGAAACAAACGGAATAGTGCTTTCCCAGTGTCCAGTATCCATTATAAGGTCCTTTTAAGGTTTCTTTTCTGGAATCTCATTTTGCGCCTTTTACGCGCTCCTAATGGCTTAGCTAGTACTGCACTACCGGGATTATAAAAATCTTTATTGCCAACAGCACCACCCATGTTTGTTTCAGAACCGGGTCCTAAAACATCTGCAGACATCATCTCCATTAATTGTTTATATAATTCTTCAAAGGACCTTGACATTAATGATTTTTATTTATCATTATTCAATGGAGTTATTAGATCGTTATATAAAAGAAATCGAAGCAGATCTAGTACTAGATGAAATGAACATAAGAGATGTTCAACTTCGATTACCTTCTAAAAAGCATTTTTGGGTAGGCCGTTTAATTAAACACAAAGTAGAAATCAATGTTTTGCAAAAACAAAAAGAAGAACTTAAAAAAAGTCTCTTAGAAAGAGTAATATCAGATGCACCGGTTGCAATCTCTAAAATCACAGCTGAGAAAAGAATTGATGATTTTCAAGAAGTAGCTCTTCTAAATAAAAAAATAAAAGAATTAGAGTATGTTGTGGAACTTCTAGAAAAGGTTGAAAAGAATTTCAATTCTATGACCTATGATATTAAGAACGTTATTGAAATTCTAAAACTAGAACAGCAATGATAGAGATTGATTACAATGTTAAGAAGAAGAAAGGGATCTTATCTGGAGATCATTTTGAGTTAATCAGAGAACATTTTTCTGTAGAAAATCCGGCGGCAAAATTCATGAGGTATAGTCGTTTCATACCAAAGCGATTATATTCTATAACACCGACTGGATTATTTGATATAGGACTGATTAATGAAATAAAACAATTTTTATTTAAAAGCAATTACTCTACAGAAATACATTTAACAAAAGCAGCTAAAGATGCTTTATCTCCTAATTTAGTATATCAATTTAAAAATAATTATTTCGAAAAGTTTCCTTTGAGAGACTATCAAGAAGATACAGTAAAATTATGTTTAGAAAGAGGGAGAGGCGTTGCTGTTTTGGGTACCGGTGCAGGTAAGACACTGACTATGGCTACCTTAGTTCAATCTTGTTGGCACCCTACTTTTAAATGTTTAATTATTGTACCTGATTTAGGATTAGTGAATCAAACCTATTCAGACTTTAAAGAATATGGTGTAACTTTTTCTATGACAAAATGGACTGGATCTATCGAACTAGACTCAAGCGCAGATATTATTATTGCTAATACCGGTATTATTCAAAGCCGTTTTGAAGATAGTGATTGGATCCAGTATGTCGACATGGTTATTGTAGACGAGGTTCATAAAGCTGGTAAAGATACTAAGTTAACCAAAATCCTACAAAAGATAGAAACAAATTGCAAATTTGGATTTACAGGTACATTACCTGAATCAAAAATAGATTCATGGAATATTATAGGTAAAATAGGTCCTGTTTTAATTACAAAGAATTCACATGAATTGAGATTAGAAAATTATCTCACTAATGTAGAGGTAAAAGTATTTGAATTGGATTATAAAACAAAACCAGAAAAGATTGAAGATAAACAATTTGCGACAGAAGAATATGCTGCAGAGAATGATTTCATAAAGACAAATCATTATCGAAATAATACCATAAAAACTATTTGTGGTAATTTTAAAAATAATGTGCTGATCATGGTTAACCACATTGATCACGGTGAGATTTTAGAATCTATATTGTCAACCTTGACAAACAAGAAGGTATATTTTATACGCGGCGAAGTTGAAGTAGAAGATCGCGATAAAATTAAACATATCATGGAAACAGAAAATAATGTGGTTTGCGTTGCCATATCTTCTATTTTCTCCACCGGCGTAAACATCAAAAATATTCATTTAATTATTTTTGCTGCCGGTGGTAAAAGCTTTATTCGCATTGTACAAAGTATCGGTCGTGGTTTGCGTAAGCATGAGAATAAAGAAAAATTAATCATTATAGACTTAGCTGATCAATTAAAGTATGGGATGCAACACGGATTAAAGAGACAAACCATTTATAAAGGAGAAAATATTCCATATTCTATCCATAAATTGGCTGAAAAATAGTAGATTATTATTTGGAATAACTTATTATTGTCAAAATAGGTTATGGCAACGTTAACGTCTCAAAATAAAAAAGAAACTAAGGCTAAGGTAAAAGCTGTGCCTAAAGTAGGCAAAGATAAACATTATGTCAATTGTGAAGAATTAAAAACAGCAATTACTGATTATTATAAATCAGATGATTGTTCTGTTTTTTTGTGTGAAGCTCTGAATAAAATTGCACAAGGACTTTCATTTTCTCCTTCTTTCATCAATTATTCATATAAAGAAGAGATGATTGGTGATGCAATCGTAAAAATGTTTTCAGCTTTAAAGAGAAAGAAGTATGATATTAATTCAGAGACATCTCCATTCTCTTATTTTACTACCATTGCTTTCCATGCATTTATTAATCGTATTAAGAAAGAAAAGAAACATCATGATGCAATTACTGCCTATCGTGATCAGAAATATGAAGAACTTCTTACTAGTGGCGAAATAAATGTTTATGTAAAACCCGTGATTGACGGGGATGGGGATTGCGGGTATAATGACGACAGTGAATAACTTCTTTAAAAAACAAAAGATTGCTATCTTCTCAGATCTTCACATCGGAGTACACCAAAACTCCCGATTTTGGCATAATATAGCAAAAGATTGGGTTGAATGGTACATTAGCAATCTTAAGAAAGAAGAAATTGAAGACGTGGTATTTTGCGGAGACTTCTTCCATACACGGGATGAAGTCTCCGTTGATTCTTTGCATTTTGGTTCTTGGGTCTTAGAACAATTCAAAGATTTTAATGTTACCTTAATTACCGGTAACCATGATTGTTACTTAAAAGACTCTTCTGAAATTAATTCATTATCTCCATTCAGAGGATGGAGAAATGTTACTTTGATTGATACACCCAGAACAGTAGAATCACACGGACATTCATTTAACTTTATTCCGTGGGGTACTAAATTAAAAGATTTTCAAAATGCACATATTACTTTCGGCCATTTTGAAATCAATAATTTCAAAACAAATAATTATTACATTTGTGATCATGGTGATAATGCTTCTGATGTCTTAGAAAAGAGTGACCTTATTATTACAGGACATTTTCATTTGAGAGATGAAAAGAAATTTAATAACGGCACTATTCTTTATGTGGGCAATCCATTTCAAATGGACTTTAATGATGCTGCAACTGTTAAAGGATTTTATATTTTAGATGTTTGTGACAAGTCTTATCGCTTTATAGAAAATACAGTATCTCCATTGCATCATAATATACTCCTTTCAGATCTTGTAAGAAAACAAACAATTACAGAAGAAGTAAAAGAGCTTTTTAAAGATAATTTAATCAAATTAAAAATTGATAAACGTATTACAGCAGATGATACGGATATTCTTTTAACAAAACTAAAACAATTGAATCCTCTACAATTTACTGTAGAATATGATTCATCGTATTCGCCTTATGATATAGCTGAAGATAAAAAAGATTTATCTGGCATTGATGTTCAACAAGCCATTATAGAATTTATTGAATTGATGGATATCAATAACAAAAGCGAAATTATTAATTACACATTAGATTTGTATAAAAAGATTCAAAAATGAAAAAAGTAAATTTTAAAGAGGTAGAAATTAAAAATTTTCTTTCTATTGGAACTAATCCAGTAAAACTCGAATTCAAACCAGGATTACATATTATTACGGGTATTAATCGTGATAAGATTGATCGCAGAAATGGGATCGGCAAAACCTCTGTTATTGAATCTGTTTACTTTGCTATTTTTGGGAGCACCATGAGAGAATTAAAGAAAGATTTAATTCCAAATACATATACTAATGGTACATGCGAAGTCAAATTAACTTTTGATGTCATTCAAAATAATGCATCGCACACGTATAAAATTGTAAGAACTTTAAATCCATCTAAACTTTCTTTATTTTGTGATGGTAAAGACGTTACACGTGATTCTATTAAGAATACTGAAGAAGAGATTTTCAATGTATTAAATGCATCTCCTTCCATTTTTGAAAATTGTGTTATTATGACTTTGAATAATACAGTGCCATTCATGGCTAAATCAAAAGTTGAAAAGAGAAAATTTATTGAAGGTATTTTTAATTTAGAAGTATTTTCTCAGATGCTTTCTCTTCTCAGAGAAGAATTTAGTGATCATAAACGAATATATGAAATTGAATTGACAAAATTTGAAGAAGCACAAAAGACTAGAGAGAATTTAGAAAATCAAAAACAAACTATTCTTGACACCAGAAAACAAAAAATTTCAACTTATCTTGCTCGTAAAGAAAATAATTCATCCGAGAAAATCAAATTAATTGAACAATTAGAAGAACATATTGATATTGATGAAAATTCAATTAATGAACAAGTTAAAAAGTTAGAAGAAGGTTTAATTCAATGTGATCAAAAGATTGAAAAATTCACAGAAGCTAAATCAAAGATTACAACAACTCTAGATCAATTAAATCAAAAATTTAAAATTATTGGTACAAATAAAAACACATGCCCCGTTTGTCTTAAACCAGTAACGGAACATGATAAAGAAGAGTTAGAAAAAGAAAAAAATAATATTCAAAATGAAATTAATTCATTAAATGAAAAATTATTAACATGTGCAGATAACTTAGCTACTCTTAAGAAGAAAAAACCTACTATTAGAACAGCAATTGATAAACTCAATTTAAAGGTTAATGAAATTAAGTTACTAGAACAAAAGAAAATCAATATTAATGATCGGATTAAACAGTTAGATGAATGGTTAGTTCAACTAGATGATGATATCGAATCTTTGAAATCAAATACAACAGATGTTGATGATATTTTAGTTGATATGATCAGCAGAGTAGAAACCGCTAAAGAAATTGTTAATAAACATAAAACACATCTCAACTTGCTCGAAACAATTAAGTATATCGTTTCTGAAGAAGGTGTTAAATCTTATATTGTCAATAAAATTCTCGCATTGTTTAATTCTATTTTGATGTCTTATTTGCGTAAGATGGATGCTAATTGTTCTTGCTTCTTTAATGAATATTTCGAAGAAGAAATCATTAATGAAAAAAATAAGATTTGTTCATATTTTAATTTCTCGGGTGCTGAAAGAAAGAATATGGATTTTGCATGCTTATTCACATTCATGGATATGCGTAGATTACAAGGTGACGTTGTTTATAACATTTCTATCTATGATGAATTGTTTGATTCATCGTTAGATGAAAAGGGCGTAGAATTAGTCACAAACATTTTAAAAGATCGTGTGCATGCACATAATGAATGTGTAATGGTTATTTCACATAGAAAAGAAAGTATTCAACATGCTACGGGTGACGTAATTTTTCTAGAAAAGAAAAATGGAGTAACATCAAAGATTGATTATAATCCTTTTTTGGATAATTAATCTTTAGGATGTTCACACCGAAAATTAATACCATGCCCATGGGCCTGCAACCAACAGGCCAACCAGCTCAGGCACCACCACCTAAATCAGAACACGCACCCGAAGATCTCATGAGGGTCGTTCATTATAATGCAGACCATTCTGGTTGTGGTTTGTGGCGTATGTCTTGGCCAGCCCACCTTATTAATTTCCATAATAAGGCAATGATTACTGAATCAACAGTAATGATTACCGATCCCAGATGGTATCAAAATGTAAAGGCTATTCGTGTACAAAGACAAGCTACACCACATCAATTACAATTCGTAAAATTTTTGAAGAGTATTCAAAAAGATATTGGATTTAAATTAATCTATGAAGTTGATGATGTTATCTTCCGCGAAGATATTCCAGATTACAATAAATTCAAAACAGCTTTCGTAGCAGATGAGATTAGACAAAGTGCAATAGAAATTATTAATCTTTGTGATGAAATGACAGTCACATGTGATTATATGAAAGAACTGTATCGTGAACGTACAGGTAAAAATGAAATCACAGTGATTCCGAATTTCGTACCAAGATTCTGGATGGGGAATTATTTCAGCGAAGCTAAGGTTTCTAGAAATTATGATAAGCATAAGAAGAAGCCTCGTGTACTATATGCTGGTTCCGGAGCACACTTTGATGTAGAAAATCGTGTAGGCCAGAAGGATGATTTCGAACACGTATTAAAAGCAGTCATTGATTCACGCAAGAAATATCAATGGGTGTTTATTGGTGCCTTCCCATTAGCGCTTAGGCCTTATATCCAAAATGGAGATATTGAATTCCATCCATGGCAAAAGTTGTATGAATATCCAAAAAAGATTTCTGATTTAGAAATTCAGATGTCTGTTGCGCCATTACAGAACAATAGCTTTAATAAAGCAAAGTCTGATCTCAAATATATCGAAGCATGTTGCTATGGAATTCCTGTTGCTTGTCAAGATATGGAAACATATAAAGATGCTGAACTTAAATTTAAGACTGGTGATGAAATGTTAGATTGTATTGCAAAAGAATTAGGACGTGTAGGCCATTATAAGAATCAGGCTATTCAACGATATAAAGTAGCTGATAATCGTTTCTTAGAGCACGATCGTAATTTGGATTGTTACATGGAATTGTATAAGTATCCTTATCGCGATCAAAACCGCGTCAATTTGAGACGATATAATCCTTGATTATAGTTGCGATACCTATTATCATTTCTCTATGATTGGGTATCGCAACGCTTGTTATAATCCTAAAGATCAAACTGTAGAAATTTACACTTGGTCAGACGATGGGGATCGTATTTCATACACTACAAAATACCATCCCTATTATTTTTATGAAGACAAAAGAGGGAATGAAGTATCGATTTACAATACGCCATTAGCTAAAAGATCATTTAATAATGCATATGAACGGCAAAAGTATATTACCGAATCAGGAATTAGAAGGGTGTATGAACATTTCGGCGCAGTACAACAGGCCCTATTAGATATCTTTTGGCAACATAATGAAACAGATGACTTTTCTAAGTTTCCTTTAAAGACATACTTTATTGATATCGAAGCAGTATGCAAAGATCGCTTTCCTGATCCTACATTAGCAGATGTGCCTATTAACGTATTGACAATTTATGATTCCTTTTCAAAGAAATTTTATGCATGGGGTTTAAAACCATATAAAGCAAAAAGGAATGATGTTGTTTATTATTATTGTAAATCAGAAGAAGACCTTCTAGCTGGTGTTATTGAATTTTTTAAGAATGATCCACCAGATGTATTGTCGGGCTGGAATAGTGCTGGGTTTGATATTCCATACATTATTAATCGATTGAAGAATATCTTTGGTGAAGCTGGTATGAATGAAATTTCACCAGTAAAGAGAACTTATGTGAGAACATTCATTGGTACATTCGGGAAGACACAAGCAAGCTATCATATCGATGGTATTTCATGTGTAGACTACTTGGATGTATATAAGAGATTCTCTTTTGCTAATAGAGAAAGTTATAAATTAGATAGCATTGGTGAATTAGAATTAGGTGAAAAGAAAGTTGCTATCGAAAAGGATTTGTATGATGTCATGGTAGATGATTGGGATACGTTTATTGATTATAACATTCAGGACGTAAACATTTTGGTTAAGCTTGAAGAGAAACTACAATTCCTTTCATTGATTCGAATGATTTCATATATTGGTTGTACAACATTTGAAGGTGCATTGGGTACGTTGGGTATTATCACAGGCGCAGCTGCTATTAGAGCAAGAAAGAAAGGACAACGCATTTCTACTTTCATCAGAAAAGAAGATGATGGTTCGAGGAATCCTGGGGCATATGTAGCAGAACCATTAAATGGATTTCAGGAAGATATTGTATCGTTTGATGCTAACTCACTATATCCTAACTTAATGATTTCATTGAACATGTCTCCAGAGACAAAAGTCGGCAAGATTATTGAAACAACAGATGAAGATGTAACAGTACAACATGTCAATGGCCAAGTCTTTAAATTGTCAAAACCAAAATTTGCACAATTTATTAAGAAAGAAGATGTGGCTATTAGTAAAGCAAAAGTCCTTTTTACGCAAAAGAATAAAGGAATTGTACCAGAGATGGTTGATTTTTATTATCAAAAAAGAAAGGTTATTCAAACAGAACTCAAAAAATATAAGAAAGAATATTCAAATAAAGAATTACCATCTGATAGAAAATTATTTTTAGAAACAAAAATCACACAGCTTAACGCAAAGCAACAAAGTATAAAAATCTTTATCAATAGTTGTTACGGTTATTTCGGCAATAAACACGCACCTATTGGAGATGATGATATTGCTTCATCAATTACATTGACTGGACAAGCCGTTATTAAACAAGCAAGAGAAATTGCAAAGAAATATATCTCAAAACATAGTAATATTACTGATCAAAAAACATTAGAAACTGTAGCAATTTATGGTGATACTGACAGTGTTTATCTTTCATTAAAGCTGCTTCCAATTGATTTTAGTAGTAATGGTAAAATAACAAAAGAAGGATTTGAACACGCAGAAGGTTTAGAAAATTCATTGAATGATGAGATTCAAATTTGGGCTAAATCAACATTAAATTCAAAAGATTGTCGATTGGCATTTAAGAGAGAAGCGATGGCAGATGTCGGGCTTTTTTTAGAAAAGAAGCGCTATGTATTGCATGTATTAGATGATGAAGGTATTCCGTGCGATAAATGGAAATATACTGGTGTAGATGTAGTAAGAACAACAATGCCTAAGAATGTTAAACCATATGTAAAGAAGATCATTGAGACTATGTTGACTACTAAGTCTTGTGCTAAGACAAATGAAGTGTTAAAAGAAGCATACGATGTATTCCAAGCATTACCTATTGAAGACGTATCAAGAACAAGTGGGATTCGTGGTTATGAAAAATATGCGAATATGTGCCATGACTTTAAAGTGAGTAAAGGAATGCCTAATCATGTAAAGGCTGCTTATTTTCATAACATTATTTTGGATAAATTAAACCTTTCAGGAAAACATGAGAAGATTGCTTCCGGTGATAAGATCAAATACTTTTATGTACAACAACCAAATAAGTATGGAATTAATTGTATTGGATTTAAGTATGTTTTTCCTGAAGAGTTTAAATCAATATTTTTACCTGATAGAGAATTATTATTTGAAAAGATTGTATATGCAGCAGTAGAACGTTTTTATCAATGTGTTAATTGGACACCAAGAAAACCCAGCGAACAAGTTCTCTTTGAATTGGATGATCTATTTGGTGAATAAAGGGTTGACAAATATTGCAATATTACTAATATATTAAAGATGTCACAACTAATTTTTATTGACCAAATCGGAAGAACCATTATCGGTGAAGAACTTTCACGTGATGGTGGTCGTCTACAAGTGAAGAATCCTTGTATGATTAATGTAAATCAATTGCAAAATGGGCAATTGCAAGTTCAATTATTTCCACTTTTCTTTCCTGAATTTCTTTCAGAAGCCAATCGTAGCAGCGGTTCTGTTTTTGAATTTAATCTTGCTAATCTTGCATTAGGTGTAGGTGTAGAAGTAGACGGGCGTTTAGTAGAACAATATACTCGTATTTGTAATCCACCGCCTGTTGCTCAAACATCTGACGAACCACCCGTCATTAAGTTGTTTGATGAATAATTTTGTTTGCTGAGTGTTGTGTGTAAAATCCCGAGAGATTTAAATCTCTCGGGATTTTTTTATAGTTTGATTTAATATGAGTTATGGACAAAGACCTATTAAAATCATTAGAAATTTTAGATGACGGTAATCCTTTCGCGACATTCCTTTCTCAGTCTACTTTATCAGTTATTGATAAATGGATTGATACTGGTTCATATGTTTTAAATGCTATTATCTCTGGAAAGATTCGTGGTGGTGGTATTCCTTCGGGCCGGGTTACCATGTTATATGGTGAATCACAAACTTTTAAATCTTCTTTGGTTATGAAGATTCTTGCCAATGCTCAGAAACAAGGAATGATTCCGGTTATTTTTGATACAGAGAATGCTGTAGATCCAGAAAGTGCTTCGCGCCTAGGATTAGATACGACAAAGGTAAAATATGTACCTACTTTTAATGTTGAACAATGTCGTAATGCTATTCATAAATTTTTGACATCTGTAAAAGAAAAAGGACAAGAAGGCAAATTCATTATTGCCATTGATTCTCTGGGTAATCTTGAAAGTCAAATGGAACAATCACGTATTGAGAAAGATTCTGTAGCACCTGATATGGGATCAAGAGCTCGTGCTATTAAAACACTACTTAGAACAGTAACGCAACTTTCTGCTATTACTAAAACACCCGTTTTGATTACAAATCACTTGTATGATAATCCAGCAGAATTACATCCATCATTAGTCAAGACAATGCCTGGCGGTAAGTCAGTCATTTATATGCCTTCTGTATCAGTTCAATTAATGAGAAAGCCCGTCAAAGAAGATGTTGTCAAATCAGATTCATCTGGATTAGCTACATTCCAACGCAATTACGTCGGCATTATCATTCGTGCATTAACTTCAAAGAATCGTTTTATTAAACCATATCTAGAAGGAGAATTATATGTATCATTTACTAATGGTGCAGACAAGTATCATGGATTATTAGATCTTGCTGTTGGATTAGGCATTATTGAACAATCTGGTGCTACTTATGCTTTTAATGGTGAAAAGCTAGGATATGCAAAGAGCTTTTTGAATAATGTAGATTTTTGGGAAAATGATATCATTCCTTTAGTAGAAAAGAAGATTGCTGTTGAATGGGCATATTCTTCATCAGAAGATGCAGAATCAACTGAAGTCGAAGACGAAGAATAAATAATATCATGCAAAATGATACAGATTTAATCTTCGAAGCCTATAAAGAAATCTATTCAGAAGGATGGAAAGATGTTACTGCAGCCCTATTAATGATGGTAGGTGCTGCGGCGGGTGCAGGTAAAATAGGTAGTGAAATTTCACAGCGTTTAGGTGGTTATGAAAAATTAACACCACCTCAAATTGAACGGGGGGTTTTAACTGCTGATCAACAATCAATTAAAAATTATTTAGAAAAAATGATGCATATTAGTGAGCTCAATGCAGTTCCAAGGCAGCATTTAGATGCTCTTAAGGCAATTTCTGAAAATGAGAAATATCCAGCGGAATCAGCAGAAGCAAAAAAAATTCTCTCAATTATGAGAGATAGAGCTAGCCGAAAATCATTTTAATTATTGATTAAAAATATAATTTAAGTTATAATAACCACATGACTAATACTCATGTGGTTATTCCTTTTTCTGGGGGTATGGATTCCTCGGTGCTTGTACATTTAGCCTTATCAGAAGGATACTTTGTGCATGTTTTATCATTTAATTATGGCCAAAGACATTCACAGGAATTAGATTGTGCATCTAAACAAATTCAGAAATTAAAGTCTTTATATCCGAATTTGAAATCATATAAGACTATTGATGTGTCTTATATTAAAGATATTGCACCTACATCATCATTAACTAATAATGATATTGAGACACCAGATGTGCGCAAAATTAAAGGTGAAGCGCAACCAAAATCATATGTTCCTAATCGCAATATGATGTTTCTATCTATTGCATCAGCTTGGGCAGAATCAATCGGTGCTTCTGAAGTATGGCATGGTGCCGCACAAGCAGATTCATTAGCAGGTTATTGGGATGGATCACCTGAATTTTTAGAATCAATTAACAATGTTCTTTCTTTGAATAGAGAAAAACGAATTGAAATTAAAGCACCATTAATCGAATTAAGTAAAGCAGAGATTATTAAATTGGGTGTAAAAAAGAAAGTAGACTTCAGCTTGACTTATACCTGTTATTCAGGAGAAGAAAAACCTGATGCATATTCAGCATCATCTTCGTTAAGATTGCAAGGTTTTATTGAAGCAGGATACAAGGATCCCCTACAATATAAACAGCAAGACCAATTAGAAGAAGCGTATAAGAAAAAAGGCTGTAAAGAAATTAACCTCTAAACAACTCTTCAATACGATAAGCAAACTGTTTGCGTTTAATATATTGTTCTTGTAGTAAACGATCAGTTTGCTTTCTTGTTAATTTAACTGATTCTTTATAAGCTGTTAAAGCGCCGACAATTTCGTCATACATGTCTTTAACATCTTCATTGTCGTATGTTAATACAGATAAATTTTCGATCAATTGATCGATGAAATCAGATGCTGAACCAGACTTTAATGCTTCTAAAGCATTTATAATACCTTCAGCTACATCATCATTATCACTCACAATATTACTGAATTTTTGTAAAATAGCTGTGACCAATTGAAGTGCTTTTAATTTATCTTCTTTGACTGGCGTTTCTTCTTCTTGTTTTACTTCTGCGGTAACACCATTCAACTTACTAAGCACCTTAGACCATTCATTTACCTTAAATCGAACATCGGGTGTTACTTCGTCACCACCTCTTTTAGCAACATATTCTTCTGCAGGTGCAGTAGCTTTATGTGCCCATATATTAACAGACACATCTTGCATATAATCTGTTGGCTTAGTTTCAATAGAACTTTTTAAATTTTCCATTAAAGAAGAAACAGCTGTAGTTATAACTTTAGAGCCAAATCCCTTTGTTTTTAAATCATATATTTTTTGCAAAGAGATACGATGCTCAACAACGCCATGGCGTATACGATTTCCTGATGCATCAAATAATCCAGTAGCTTCTTTTTCTAGAGCTTTATATTGTTGTACGAAATCATTAAATGCTAAAAATTGATTTATTGTATTTTTTACTAAAACCATGCCATTAATGCCATCATCAGTATTTTCAGTTCTAATAACATTTGCACCTTCTACTTTAAATGTTATATTTGCGTCACCCTTTCTTGCAAAGAAAATCATATCACCTACTGCAAAATCGGATGATTTAGCTGTGAACGTGGCATCACCAGTGACATTAATTAAACTACCCACATCTGATGAATTTAATTCACCACCACTTCTAGCTTCACTATCTTCTTCACCCATTTTTGCAGCAAATTCATCATTCTTATTATTACAGTCACGTATAATTGCAAAACGCAACATTTTAATGATTAATTTATTTAAACGATCAATAGTGCCAGTTTCGATGCTATTCTTGTAATATTTGTTGGCGTATAATTCTACATATTTGTTTAATTCGCCAAAATAAGCTTCTCTTGCTTCATTAAGGAACGATTCGTCAATACGTGCTGCCCAACCCGGTGCTCTTAAAATAGACATAACTATATTTATTGATTTATCAAAAATTAAATGTAATATGAAAGCATATTATGTGCGCAATCTATGGTTCTAAAGACAGAAATCTTTTTGATATACTTCATGATGTTACTATTGATAGAGGATCATTTGCTTCGTCATTTGCCTTCCTAGAACATAAGAAAAGAAATTTATTCATTACAAGATTAAAAGGTCATCCAAAAAAGATGGAATTATTGAATCCAGAAGATTCATTTCCTACTTGTAAAAATAAGAATATAACGCATTATCTCGGGCATAATCAAGCACCAACTTCCTCACAAAGAGAACATGATGTAGCAACATCGCATCCATTTGTTGCGCATAATTGGGTAGTAGCACATAACGGTGTTTTAACCAATTATAAAGAAATTAATAAAAAATATTGTGCATGGAATAAGAATCCGGTAGATTCAAGTAATATTCCACATTTATTACATGCTCTAGAAACAAAAGAACCAAATAAATCAGAAGAAGAACTTATTTGCGAAGCACTTTCTCTTTTAGAAGGTACATTTGCATTGTGGATCTTTAATGAAAAGACGGGTAATATCTTTGTAGCAAGACAAGGTAGTACTTTATTTGCAAATGAAAAAGGCGACTTTTGTTCTATACAATCAAAGAATTGGTTAGAATTAGAAGAAGGAGTATTATACAAAGTCACTAGAAAGCTTGAATTAGTAGGTAATTTTAAAAACACAACACCATTTTTCACATTATGAACAATTTAATTGTTACTTGTACACAAAAAAATAGACATCAATTCCAAGAAACAGATATCTATAAATCATATAATGAATGCAAATTATCTTCTGATTTTGAATTAGAAGTATTTTATCAAAATAAAGAAGGATTGTCAAAACAATATAATACTATCCTCAATAATGAAAAATATAAAAATTATGAATGGATTGTATTCGTTCATGATGATGTTTATATTGACGATGCCAGACTTTTACAAAAATTGAACGAAGCAAAAAAATTAGATTACGACATAGTTGGTTTGGCTGGCGGATTGAATCCACGAATTGGCGGAATTAACCTTTGGCATTTAATGACAGATAGAAAAGATCATCGGGGGTTCGTAGCACACCCAGTAAACGAAAAGCAAATGATGGTTACTAATTTTGGCCCTTCACCTTCTCGTGTTGTAATTATTGATGGATTATTCTTTGCTGTTTATAATCCTAAAGCAAAAAAAGTTAGCTTTAATTTTAATGAAAATTATACATTTCATCATTATGATATTTCTGCATCATTAGAAGCTAATATGAAAAAATTAAAAATTGGTGTCTATCCAATTAATGTAATTCATCGCTCTCCTGGTTTATTGTCAATTGAAAATCCTACATGGAAAAGCAGCAACGAAACATTTATCAAAGAATACGGTGTAAATCGTAAAGACACCAAATAATATTAAGCATGGATAAAATTGATTTAGATCATTTTGAGAAGATTTTCTGTCTTAAGATGATTACTGATGAGGAATATTTCTCTTCAGTTGTTGATAATACAGATCCGGATTATTTTCGGGACAAAGATGTCAAAGCGATGTTTTTGTTAGTAAAAGAATATTTTGAAAAGAGAGATTGTTTACCCAATCTCTCTGAATTAAAAAATTATCTTACCACACAAGAATTAAAAGATTCTTTTAAAAATGTATTATTAATGATTCAATCATTAGATAAGAATTATAATCATGACGAATTAATCAAGAATACAGAACGTTTCTTGAAAGAAAGAGCTGTATATAAGACTATGCTTGATGTTGCAGATAAATTGCAACAAGGAAAAGCTGATACTTCTTGGGTCTTAGATCAATTTGAAAAGACATGCAATATTAATTTGACAACAGATATTGGATTAGATCTTTATCATAATCCCGAAAAGTTAATCAAAGAATTAAATTCAGATGAACCAGTTATTCCATCAAAGTGGGAATGGTTAGATGAAAAATTAAATGGAGGATTCATGCAAAATGGTAGGGCATTGTATATTTTTGCTGGTCAAGCAAATGTCGGTAAGAGTATTGTATTAGGAAATGTAGCTAAAAATATTGCTGAGCAAGGTAAAACAGTATTGCTTGTTACATTGGAAATGTCCGAGATCATGTACGCAAAACGTATTGCATCATCAGCTACTAAGATACCTATTAGAACATTGCGTGAAGAGTCAGAATCATTGCAAAATGCTCTTGAAGAAATCAAAGAGAAGAATCCACGAGGAAGGATTTTGATTAAAGAATTTCCGCCATCAACAATTACACCTAATCAATTATCATCATTCATTAAGACATTAAGAAATAAAGGCATCTTTGTTGATGCTGTAGTATTAGATTATTTGAATCTATTACATACTACATATGGAAATAATTCATATGAAAAGGTGAAACACTTATCAGAACAGACTAGGGCATTGTCGTATGTTTATAATTGTCCGTTTATTACTGCAACACAGTTAAACCGATCGGGATATGATGTCGCAGAACCAACTATGCAATCACTTTCAGAAAGTTATGGACTAGCTACAACAGGTGATTTTATTGCTTCTGTTTATCAATTAGAAGAAGATGCAGAACAAGGTGTTATGAGAGTAGCTATGATGAAAAATCGTTTCGGTCCTAACTTTGGATCATCAGCATTTAGAATTGATTATTCGACATTGACTTTAAAAGAAGACCAAGAATTGGCTTCAATGGTAGATAGTACAGAATCCGCAAGAGATGTATTAGCTTCTTTAGCAGACTAGTTGAACAAAATTCCATTTTGACTATATATACTCATATTAATGAGTAAAGAAGTCATATGGACTAATTATGGATTAGATGGTGCAGGATGTTGCCTACTTTTGAAATGGCTCAAAGGTAGTAACATTGAAATACAATATACTACACCAAGAAAATTCCGCGATGATTTCCTTAAATGGCAATTAGAAAATGGAATGACAAAATATTCCAAGATCTATATAACCTCTATAGATTTATCAAAATGCTTAGATGTCGCAGACAAGTCTAATTGTGTTATCATTGATACACATAAATCACATTGTGATAAAAAACATTTATACACAGATGCAAAAACAGCTATAGCTGAAACTAGTTCAACTACCAGATTGATTTTTAGATTATTTAAAAATGAATTAATCAAAAAACTAACACCTAAGCAAATCAAATTAATTAGTTTGATTGATGATTATATTTCGGGTAAAAATAAATTTAAAGAATCAAATTTTTTAAATGCATTATATTGGGGTGTCAGTGCTGATCGTTTAATTCAATTTATTAAACAATTTGATAATGGATATAACGGATTCAATCAACAACAACAGAACGTAATTAATTTACATTTTAAACGAATTGCAAAAACCGTATCAGAATTAGATATATTCCAAGGAATATTGCCCGCTAAAGGAAAGAAATATAAAGTAGTATCTACATTTGCTGAAAATTATTTTCCAGAAATTTCAAATCATTTAATTGATGTATATAATGTAGATATTGTAATGGTAGTCAATTTAGGACTCAAGACTGTTTATATGCAACAAAAAGTAACATCAGACGCACCATTACATCTGATTGCAGAAAAGTTAGTTGAAGGCGGTGGAACACAACGGTACGCAGGAGGTAATCTAACTTCAAAATTTATAGAATTTACTAAAACTTTACAAAAAATATGGTAGCTAATCTTGTAATCGAAAAGAGGGAAATAGAACATAATTTTTTATGTTTCTGTTCATTAATGTGTTTGATATCTGGCAAGAAATTAAATCTGCCTAATATTTTTTTATTACTCCTTAAGAATCCTACATACAAACAGATTCTTAAGAAAATGGTATCTATCGATACAGATTATGAATTATTCAAGTTGTTTATCGACTTTGATCCTTCTTTGAGCAAAAGCAAATATATAAGTAAGTTCTTGAATTCTAAAGAAGGTGCTACTATTATAGCTAATAATGTTAAGCGATTTTGAAGAAAGACTATATAACGAATACCTAAAAACTAGTCGCCAAGCTAAAAACCTACCATATAAGTTAAGAAAAAATTTCAATGATATTCCATCTGATGTATTGGTTTATCTTAAGAGAATATCTAACATACTGAGAAAATTTCCCAGTATACACATCAATGATTTTTTTAAGGCACCATATGCTATCTATGGTGTTGAAGAATATTTCGATTTGAAATATTTTACATCACAAAAAGCAATTAAAGCATATACTCTCTATATTCAAAAAGAGGCTGATTTAGATCCGGATTCGGAGGATATGTTATTAAAAGTATTAGAGAGTTTAAAATTCTTAAAAGAATTTTTAACACAAAATAATATTTCATTAAATCAATATCTTGCACACAAGACTAATGAAATGAAAAGCTTCATGCTGCATTGGAAAGAAAGAAAAATGCATCCTTATGTGTTGATCGAATTGCCAAATGCACTAAACTATATTAGACACGAAGATCAAGAATTATTGAAATTCATGTTTGGCGAGAATGTCTATGAAAATATACAATTGTATACGAATAGATATTTCTCATCGAAGAAATTAAAAGTATTAGTAAAACAAGGATTAAAAAAAATATAACGAAACCAATTAAAAATATTCAATATGTATACAGCATCAATGTTCCAATCAATCAAGAATGCCTTAGCTAAAGAAGATACCGGTGGATCTTCATATAAAGACATTCTCAAGTTAGAAGTAGGTAAGACATACACCGTTCGTCTTCTTCCAAATACAAAATCACCTGCAGATACATTCTTTCATTATTACCTGAATGGGTGGCAATCATTTGCAACCGGTCAATTCGTATCAGCCGTTTCATTGCAATCATTTGGAGAACGCGATCCAATTCAAGAAGAACGTTATCGTATCCTTCGACTTGGTACAGATGTAGAAAAGAAGAAGGCTGAAAAAGTTAATCGTTCTGAGAAGTGGATGGTTAATGCTTATATTATTGATGATCCAACCAATCCTGAAAATAATGGTACTGTTAAGATTCTTCGATATGGTCGTCAGTTAGCTAAGATTATCGATGAAGCTATGGATGGTGAAGACGCTGCTGAGTTCGGTCCTCGTATTTTTGACCTGAGTAAAGGTGGATGTAATCTTAAGGTCAAGGTAGAGAAACAAGGTGAATATCCATCCTATGTATCTTCACGATTCACATCACCAGTAGATCTTGGATTATCAGAAGCAAAGATTAATGAGTTGTATAATTCAGTTCATGATCTTAAGAAAATCGCAGGGGTTAAGACCGCTGATGAACTTCGTGAATTATGGGAAGAACATTTCCTATGCAAGAGCTCAGTGTCTTCAGCAGCTGCTCCCGTTGAATCAGTACAAGCTACTGTTCTAGCAGAACCTACTACAGTAACTAAATCATCAGCACCAGCATCTTCAGATGACGATGACATTCTTGATGATGCAACTGTACAAGAACTTTTGAAAGGATTAGACTAATATGGATGAAGATGTACAAGGAATGCTTCAACAATTCATAGGACAAACCTATGGAGAGTTAGCGAAGCTTGATCAAAACATTGTAGGGCGCACTCAACATCTGCGTCCACAGAGTCAAGAGTTTAAAGCAATTGCAACTAATATTTTAACTAATATCCCAAACAATAGGCAATTAACTCAGACTGAAGCACCGCCAATTCAACCACAAAATATTCAACCTCGAGTACAGATTCAACCAAAATCACCTAGTGATCAATTGGAATTTGATTTTGATGACACAGCTACCGCTAAGAATATTTTTGCTTCATTGAAGCGCATCGAAGATAAATTAAGTAATATCAGTAATAGGTTGCAAAAGCTAGAAGCTTAATACAATTAATACATGAAATTATCTTTTAAGAATAAGAATAGTTTTTGTAATAATTTCCTATCTCCAATTTCAAGGCTGTCAGATTTAGCTATTCTGACAGCTAAGAATAATGAAATCATTTCATTAAACAAAACAGCAGATAATAATAGCATTCTTTATGCTAAATGTTCTGATGCTACATTAGACAATGATCAGCAAGTATCATTGAATATTCCTGATGTCAAAAAGTTCATTAAAGCATTTGATTGCATTGAAGATCAAAACATTGAATTGACCGTCAATTCAAATAATATCGAATACAAATCACCTAAAATTAAATTTAAATATCATTTATTAGAAGATGGTATTATTGCACCAGTTGGTTTATCTTTAAGTAAAATACAATCTTTTGAATTTGATGTAGAGTTTACTATTGATATTGTTACATTTCAAAATTTGTTGAAATGCAGTACTTTTAATAACAGTGAAAAGATTTATTTTTATTCAGAAAATGGTGAAATTCATTGTGAATTAACAGATAAAAGTAAACATAATGTTGATAGCTTTACTACTGTTTTAGCAGAAACATATCAAGGTAATGCATTATCAAAACCGATGCCATTCTTATTTGATGTAGTTCGAAGCATTTCGACATTAAGATCTAGTCAATTGCAATTCAAAATTAATTCAAGCAAAGGTATTTTATGTGTTGAAGTAGAAGAACCGGGATATTATTTGAAATATATAACCACTGCGAAAGTGATTTAAAATTAATTTTAATTATATATAAAAAATGAATAAGAGACAAAAAAATAAAATATCTACACCCGGATATTTTATTAAAAGATTAAGAGATTGTGGGTTTAGTGTAATTCGTATTTTTCAAAAATACGGTGCCCATGATCCGAGAAGATGGACTGTATTAATTGATCCGGGCCGTTCTTCTATTTTTGTTACTTGTTTTACTAATAAAACATTTATCGATGAAATTTATTTTGAATTAAATGATGGCGGTATCTTATTTCCTAAGAATTTTGCCATATCTACACAATCAATTGAAGTAATTGTATCACATTTAAACGAAAAAAATATTCAAACAATTGACGAAAAAAGCCCATACTATGTTGAAAAGAATAAATAATTCTATGGGCGAAAATCCCGATGATAAAAAGAAAAGAATACCAAAAAATAATTCTGATAAAATCGGGAAAGAACAGATTAAACAGCTTCTAAAAGAAGCATTACAAGCTGATTTACTAGAAAGATCTCGTAAATCAGCAGACAATAAAGTCGCTATCTCTTCTACATTAGAAGAGTTTATGAAATGTTTTATCGTTTTAGGATATGACATGAACGGAAATCCAATTAATTTAGTACATGCAAACAGCCAACAAGACGCAGATTCCCTTTCTACGGCGGTTAATAGATTCTTTATGCAGAATAATAACCCCGATGCTTTTTAAGGTTCCAAAAAAAGGAACTGCATTCGGTGTTTTAGAGGGTGATCATAAAGGTAAAATGTTTGTAATGATAGAAAGTAGTTTTTCGCAATGCCATTTTCTAACAATACCAGAAATAAAAAATCAAACAGTTTCAAAATTTGATTTAAAACGTGGTTTAAAAAACGGAATTCTTGAGAAAGTAGAGATCTTACCTAAAGATCTCTATGTTTTTCTAAAAGAACAATTTTTATTCAACAAAAAACATAAATAGATACATGGACTTCGTAAAACCAGAAAGAATTGCATCACCCATTTCAGGACAACCAGTAAATCCTCGCATCATGGAAAAGAGAATCGGTGATAAAATTTTTGTCGAAGCTCATTGGTATGATCCTTCTTCTGGTACATTTATCAGAAAAGGATTAGTAAAAGTTTTAGATGCAGAAACCGGTAATGATATTTCGGGTTCTTGTAAATTTAATTAAACCCCTTATCATAAGGCATGATCATCTTGCCCGAAGAATATATTGCACAAAAATTCTTCCAACATGCTGGCGTGCCGAAACATAATCGTTTCAATAAAACATATGTAGGTTCGTGCCCGATCTGCAGAGAAGGCAAGTCATGGTTAAAAAAGCAGCGTTGTTATTACATTCCAAAAAATAACAATATATATTGTCATAACTGTGGTTGGAGTTCTACGCCAATTTCGTGGATCCAAGAGGTAACAAGAATGTCTATATTAGACATTAAAAAAGAATTAGAAAATTATTCGACAATATCATTAGACGATATAACAACAGAAAAGAAAGAAATTGTTCAATCATCAACATTGCCAGAAGATTGCATTAATTTATTTGATGAACAGCAAGTAGAATATTATAAAGACGAAACGGTAGTCATCAGAGCATTAGAATTTATTGAAGCAAGAAGATTAAAAACAGCATGCAATAAACCAAAAGCACTTTATATATCACTAACTGATCCTGTGCATAAGAATAGATTAGTAATACCATTCTTTGATAAAAATAATAAGATTGTTCATTATCAAACCAGAACAATATTGGCTGCGGACAACAAGATTAAACCACGTTATATCTCAAAAATTAATAGTGAAAAGACAATATTCAATATTGATCAGATCAATGATGATAATGAAGTTTTTATTTTCGAAGGACCATTCAATTCTTGTTTTGTTAAAAATGGAATAGCTGTTGCTGGAATCCAGGATGAATCTGAAAAGCTATTTTCTATGAAACAACAAGATCAAATAAATTCGTTGTTATTGAAAGATTTTATTTGGGTGTTGGATTCACAGTGGATAGATCAAGCAGCTAAGAAGAAAAGTCAAATCTTAGCTAAGAATGGTGAAACTCTTTTTATTTGGCCAGAGAGTGTAGGTAAGAAAATAAAAGACTTTAATGACTTAGCAATTGCATTAAAGATTAATGAAATACCAAAAGAATTTATTAAGAAAAATTCTTACAAAGGATTAGCTGCTGAGATTAGATTAAAGGCGATATATTAGACACCTTTGTACTTAGGATCAGCAGAAGAAGCAACATAACCATTTAACATTTGTTGGAATCCTGCTAATTCACGAGCAACCAATGCAATCTTCTTGGTTTCTGCTGTTTTGATAGATCCAAACAAACTCTTTTCATGAGCTTTGGATAATTGTGTTTGAACTGAATCAGGACCCTGCCCATTTAAGAATTCAGTAAATTCTGCAATCTTCGAAATCCAATGATGCAATTTTTCAACCATAGCAACATTAGCTTTAGCAGCAGCAATTGAGGCTTGTTGTGTACCAGCTTCAATATCATAATCACTTGGTGTGGTCCCAGCATCTAATGTTGAAGCCATAGCCTCTGTATCAGACATTGGTACCTCATCTGCTTCAACTAATACACGTTTGAATGCATTTTCAAATAGATTACTCATGCATTTATTTATTCAAACATGATAAATAAAATTGTGAGAAGAAGATTTTTTACTGAAGATAATACCATAGCAGATGCTAATCGTAATGTAACGGGTATAGGGCCCGATGCATCAGACTCTTCATTAACAGATTTAAAATCACAAATAACATCTGAAATTGATACGCCAAAAATACTTCCGCATCAATTTCAATCATCAGTTATTATACCGCAGATTGCTAATTATATTGTAGAACTAAAAAATCTATCAGATAAAATTAGTGATTATGGCAAATCAGATGTGGCGTCTGAATCTAAAAAAATGATCGCGGGTAAATTGATTGATCGTATTAATAAGATTAATGCCATTTTTGCTCAAGACGTAATTAAATATCTTGACAAATTATCATTTTAGTTTATATTGAAAGAATGTTACGTGCTGTAATTATTCTTTTTGTGACATCAGGCACAATATCATATATATTTTCTAGTGATGTAAAAACATTTTTTGGTTGGATGATTTGCTTATCTTTTTTGCAAATTATATTTTATAATGTTTGGAATACATTTCTCAATGTTATTAATGAAAAAAATCAAATTGAAATTTTGAAAGAATATTCTAAACAAGGCTGTAACGTAAAATGTCCATGTGATAAAGCAATTGATAATTTCATCCCTATTAGGTTAGATGAAGATAATTCATATCGTTGTTTAGAATGTAATAAAAATGTTCGTGTTAATCTAGAAATCAAGACATTTCTGCAAACAGAACCGGTAAAGTTAGAAAAATCTGAAGCTTATAATTTAGTATACAAAGAAAATGGAGAACCAGTTTAATTCAAAAGAATTGCAAAATATAACAGAAAAACTTTCTTCGCCAACCGCTTTCAATGAAGAAAGAGTAAAACGTGCAGATATTATTAATATTGTCGAAAAGTATTGTTTACAACAAACCCACCGCACGTTCAAAGCATATGAAAAAGGTTATAGCTTAGCAAAGAAATCAAACAATATAAATCTTTTAAAAGAAATTGTATCTTCTGTTAAAAATTACATTATCGATAATCTAGAAGACAGTGAAAAAAGAATTGCATATAAGAAATTAGATTTACTATTTGAATCATTAGATAGCATAATAGATCTTATGGGGCACGATTTTGAAAAACAAATAAATCATGATTTAGTTTATTTTTTGTTAGGAAACCTATTAAAAAATATACATGAATAAAAATATTGAAGTTACTATTGGTGATCATAAGATGTCAGTTGAAACATATGCTCGTTGGCTTTGCTTGATCGAAGCTTTGGATATTGTTACTAAGACTGCTGAAGAGCATAATATTGATTTGAATAAAAGAACAGATTGGATTAAACCGTTAGACTTCCAAAAGTATATTGTAGAAAGAGCACCAGCTATGATTCATGACGTAAAGGTTGAAGAATTCATCTATGATCTAGAAATTCTTAAGGAAGAGGATTTCCGTAGCAATGAAAATTGCGCACCTTCAATTTAAATCCATCACTACCTTGTATGGGTGTAGCAAATGATATGCCCATATATAATTTTTGGGGTTCTAGAAAAGTTGATAATGTTTCAACTGATGAAATTAATTTATAATTAAAATTTTCATCACAATAAAATGAATTTAATGTATTTCCTTTATTCGTTAATTGGAATCTTAATGTCTGCCAGATATTAGAATTAATGTAAAAATCTAATCCATGTGATGTGACTAAATCAAATTGTGTACCTTTTCTATAAGTGAGTGAATTAAAAATAGGTAAAGACAATCCTGTATTAAATCCAGACCCGGATGTTCCAAAATAACCAGTTGTGTCGAATCCCATCGCCAAAAAATTTGCATCAACACCGTTATAATTGTCTGTGCCTGATACAAAAGGACCATAACCCAATCCATATTTTATACCACCTTGACTTTGTGCCGATAGAAAATTTAAAAAAGTAGTAAATCCACCACCACCAAAAACACCCGGATCATTTTCTATTTTATAAGAGAATGACCATATGATATCTTTAGAAGCATCAAAAGCGGAAATACAGGTAAAGTTCATTCCAGTCGACATTAAAAGTATTTAATAAGTGTAAATACTTTCAATGTCCGGAAATGCACGTTTTCATGATAAATTACACAGAGCCAATCACCATACATTGTCTACTGGTGGTTTATTGGATAGTGCTTATGATCCTATTGCTTCGCCAGAACACCCATTTCGAGGTGATTTCATATTAAGCGGTGGCCTGTCAGCATTGGGTGATATAATAGCAAATGGGTTAACAATCAAAAACGCAATAAATATTGAAGGTAATACTACCACACAAAATCAAACTATTGTAGGTAGTTTAGAATTGCATAAACAACATTATGGCGGAACCGCTATATACGCAATCAATCCCACTACAAACCCCCAACCATATACATTATCAATAAATTATCAAAATGGTGTTTTTGTTTCAGATAATTTTTATGTAGGTGGCAATACAATTACAAATGATATAACAGCAAACGGCACAATATATGGAAAATTGCCAGCAATAGGGATATATGCACCAAATACATGGGATATCAGCAGCAGCTATTATACTTTATGTTCTCTTTCAGCTAATTGGACACAAGCAACTACATGGGTGAATACAAATTCATCCAATATGTCAGTAAATAATTTACTTGTTACTGGTAATTTAACAGCGTTGGGTTCTACTACATTAGTTAATTTGACTACGAATACATCTGATTCTCTCAGTGTAGTAAATGTAGGTTTGGCTGTACCGGCAATATATGCCGAAATTGTTACTGCAGATAAACCAGTTTTATCATTAAAACAAAACGGAATTGGGCCAATTTTATCAGCTACTAGTACTAATTCGACATTTATAATAGGGAATAGTGGTTGGGTGGGCATAGGAGGTACGCCTTCTACACAATTAGATATATATGCATTATCATCTACTGTAGATGGTGGTAATTTAAAATTGAGGGGTGCTACAGGTTCAAGTAAAAACTATGTTGTATCTGTAAAAAATTCAAATTTAAATTTTTCTCACACACCTACTAATAGTGATACAAAAACGGTAGCGATGGCCGTTACGCCTTCTAATCAATTATCGATAAATGCAGAATCAGTACCGGGTTGGGCGGGTACTGACCCCAAACTTTATGTGGCCGGTGGATTTCTTTTATCGGGATCCAATCAAACAATAGTCGAGAATATAGATTATCAAAATATTTATAATTATGATAATATGGTGCCCGAAAGAGGCGGCGCGATAACAAGAATATATAATTTATCGGGTAATAGTGCCACACCTTTATCCGGATTTAGCTCAAACCCCGGATACAATGCGCCGGGTTACTATACTGCTTGGAGTATGAGAGTTTATCCGTATGTTGGTGGTACATTGGGCAGTGGTTATGGCGCCTTGGGCGGCGGCGGTGTTGCGCGCATAGATATTGGTTATGAGGGGCTACAATCACAAGCAGAATTAAAGGGTGTAATTTCATTTGCTACATTATGCGCATCACAAATCACTTCAGTTCCTGGTACTGTGGAACGCATGCGTATAAATTCAGTTGGTAATGTAGGTATAGGAATATCACTACCAACATATAGATTACACGTTTTGGGAGACAATGATAATGATATAAACTTCATGACCAATGGTACTTTGGGTGTTTATAATAAATTGGATGCAAATAGATCTTATGGATTTTTATCTGTATCCCAACAGTACACATTACTCGGATCTAATTTAAGATTATCTGGTGAAACAGCATCGCCAGTTTACAAAAAAGGTACAAACGCGCGCGCTGGTGCAGGCATATTAATATATAATGCAAATGGCACCAACGCAATACCTACTACAAAATTTGTATATTCACCAGATACAGATAATGATTTGTATACTGTAAGTGAATCAATGGTGATAAGCGGGGCTGATGTAATTATACCCGGTAATTTATATATTAATGGTGATTTTTACGGGAATGCAACGTATAGGTCTTTGACATCAAATTGGCAAAATACTTATAGTACAGTCAATAGCAATAGTGCTACTACATGGTCCTATCAAGGAGCAGACTTAAAGGCTTTAACAGGCAATTGGCAGAATACTTATAGTACAGTATCTACTATGAGTGCTATATGGAGCAGCACATTGCCTACCGATCACACAAAATGGGATAGTACATATAATACTGTTAGTTCCTTAAGCAGTAATTGGCAGAATACTTATAGTACAGTCAATAGCAATAGTGCTACTACATGGTCCTATCAAGGAGCAGACTTAAAGGCTTTAACAGGCAATTGGCAGAATACTTATAGTACAGTCAATAGCAATAGTGCTACTTGGAATGCTGTTACTACATATGTAAAATTTAAATCATATTCCGAAACATCTGTGACAGTATCTATTCCTGGTACTTTTATATATGCAGTAGATTTGTCACAAGGCACAGTATTTCCAATTACATTAGATAAAAATATTACAAGTTTCCAACTTCAAAATATACCAACAGGTGTTAATTCGTTTTTGATACTTTTAACACAAGATGGAACAGGCGGCAAGACAGTAACGTGGGCATTTACTGGAAAAACAATTAAATGGAGTGGCGGTGCACCTACTGTTACATCTACAGCAAATGCTACCGACATATACTCTTTTATGAGTGTAGATGGAAATACCTGGTACGGATCAGTAGCAGGCAAAAACTTTGTTTAATTAAAAATCACCGCCTTGAACTACATCAACATCACGTTGAATAAAGTCATTCATAGTATCGTTTACATTTGTAATAACAATATTTTTAATTTGATTAAATGCTACTGAAGGTGGTGTCACTATTTGATCACCGTCACCGCCCTCTCCTTCTTCGGGACCCACTGAAAACCCACCGTAGACAGAAGTATTATTTACTGACATATCAAAATAGAGTTTACTCTCTTCATCAGTGCTGCCTGGATATGATTTTCTGGGTGTTGGTGTTGATCCTGGTATTGACATAAAAATTAAAAATCACCGCCATCATCAGCGGGGTTGGGTAAAGGTTCAATTATACCGCCGTCTACTGCATCCGCAAAGTCACCTACATAATCACCTAATTCATCCGGGAAATTATTTTCAACTAAATTTTCAACGAAAGTAATTGGTATATTATTTGTTAACGGATCTTCTGTTATGTTTGTAGACAATAGACCTGCAAATGTATCGTCATAAACCTGATCATTTTTAGATTCACCAGATATACCAGGTTGAAATGAATACTCAAGACGTTTAGCTGCTAATCGCCATGTGTAATGACCACCCAAAGGATTGATATCAGAAATATCCTGATCACGTCTTTCTGTTATAATAAAATAATTGCCAGCTCTGCCATGTGATCTAGTACTCCCATATTCAGTCATACAAAATACATCTCCTGCTTTAGGCTCTACTGGTTGATCTAAACTTAAGTAAATCCAATCTTCTGTGAAGACTCTTTTGTATCCTTGTATAGAAACGAATGCTGTTATTTCATCCTCTGCATTGAACCCAAATTTTGATAATGCTAATGAAGATTCATTTAGATTAATGATCATCTTTATTGTATAGGGTCCATGATATACCATGGTGGGCTGTTCGCCATATAAATTATCTGCACTAGTAGGTTGATATGTATTGACAAAATATTCTACTTTTTGACCCAATAAATTAATTGATTCATCTACTGTATTTTGAATTAATTGCATATCGGGTTGTAAGCGAGTCTTATCATATAATTCATAACAAAGACTTCCATTTCCGGCCCCCGAATAATAACATGTATAAGTAGACATTTTATTTGTTGGTAAGAACGTATTGCCCTGTGTTATTAATAGAAAGAAAAACCTGATTAGTAGAATCGCCAGATCTACCCAATGCTACTTTTTCTCCTTCTTTTGTAGGAAAATTATGTTGAGGATATGTAAGTTTTATATATTGTTCAAAAGGTTTTGTCACAACTAAAAATGAGGCAGCACCTGATCTTAAATTTTCTATTGCCTCTTCATATTCATTTGTCTTTCTATTAACTGCATATGTCATGTTGAAATTACCAGCAGTTTTTTTACCAAATCCCTTAAATGCATTCAAATGATGCGGATTTCTTTCTCCCTTTCTATTCTCTAAATAAAATTCCTTAAAAGTAGGAAACATATTATTATTTATGTTTAAACAAAAAAAGAGACTCTACTTTCATAGAGTCTCTTAAAATTATTAGCTTACTAAAAAATTAAGAACCGAAGATTGTTCCTGATGTACTAAATCCAGCGACCTTATTATTCTTGTTTTGAAGTGTTTCGGGCTTACCGCTAAATGCTTTTGGTTCTGCTTCCAAAGCTGGAATGCTTCCTGTATGTGCTTTACCACCAGCTGCTTTGTATTTAGAAGAAACTTTATTATCTCTCTTTTGAAGAGTTTCTGCTTTTGCGCCAAAAGGTTTTGGCTCTGCAACAACTTCAATGGATTCACCCATTGCACCTTCATCTTCACCTTCACCACCGAAATCTTCTCCGCCTTCTTCTCCACCTTCACCATCAAGCTCTCCTTCATCTTCACCAACTCCGCCCATAGCTCCTTGGATAAGATCGATAAGCTTTTCTGCTGTAGCACGATCAAGTGTAATGGTAACTTCATCCCCACCACCGAGATCTTCTCCGCCTTCACCACCACCAACATCAATACCGAGATCAGCAGCATCATCTCCGCCACCGAATTCAGAACCTGACATTACGTCTTCAAATAGTTTGTCGAATAAAAATTTACTCATATTGGATGTATTTATACTTTCTTTAGCTACTTTTTCGCAAGAGTCACAACTTTCTTCTCTTTTTGAAAAGTCAATTTCTTTGGGTTCTGCAACACCCATAGATGCCACACCTTTTTTACCAGCTATGGTGGGTGGTGTCATGTAAGGGTGAATTTTCTTATCAGAGGTATTCTGAAATGTTGGTGAGCCTTTTTTGTTCATATAGATAACTATTTATACATGGGCAGACAAAAAGTCTATTTGAACAATCCTAATCTACCAACGGTTGACGCACAGTTTGATTACGGCATTGAAGAGATTAAAGAAATAAAAAAATGTCAAGACAATATATTACATTTTGCTGAAAATTATTTTCATATCATTGCTCCAGATGACGGCAAAATTAAAATACCACTTCATACTTATCAAAAGAAAGCATTGAGGATGATGCGGGATAATCGTTTCTCTCTATTATTATTTGCAAGACAAAGCGGCAAGAGTACTATATCGACTATCTATTGTTTATGGACTGCTTGCTTTAATGAACATCAAAATATTTTAATTGTAGCCAATAAAGAAAGTACTGCTAAAGAAATTTTTAAAAGAATTCGATTAGCATATGAAGAATTGCCTAACTGGTTAAAACCTGGTGTGAAAGAATATGGAAAAGAATCCATGGAATTGGCAAACGGATCTCGCATAGGTATCACCACCACAACTGGTTCAGCAGGTCGTGGTAGTTCAGCTAATTTATTGTTTGTCGATGAAGCGGACTGGATTGAACCTCACTTGCTAGAAAGTTTTTGGGCTTCTGTGTATCCTATCATTTCAAATTCAAAGAAGTCTAAAATTATTATGGCTTCAACACCTAGAGATACCTCTGGTTTGTTTTTTAAATTATATGACGGTTCTGTAAAGAATGAAAATAGTTGGGTGCAAATGAAAGTACCTTGGTATGACGTTCCCGGAAGAGATGAAAAGTGGAAGAAAGAAACAATGGGTTCTATGGCTTCTCCAGAAGACTTTTTAAGAGAATTTGAATGTATATTTGATGAAGTAGGCGAAGCATCAATCAATGCAGCTACTTTTGATACACTAAGAACAAAAGCATCATCACCTGAATATGTTTACATGGATGGTTCTTATAAGATTTGGGATCTTCCAAAAGAAGGTAGGCTATATGTAGCTGGTGTTGATGTTGCAGAAGGTGTAGGCAAGGACAATACTGTTGTGCAAATTTTAGATCTAACTGATTTGCATGCCATTAATCAGGTTGCTGTATATTCATGTAATACTATTACTCCTATTGAATTTACTAGTAAATTGCATGAAATACTATTGCAATGGGGATCACCATTGCTACTTATAGAGAGAGACAAGTGCGGTGCTCAAGTAGTTGATAATTTAAGAAAAGATTATCAGTATGAGAATATTATTTCTCATGGTTATAAAGAATTGAATCGAAGCGTTATTCCATTGGGCGTCGTTTGTCATACTAATACAAAATATGATAATGTTATCAATCAAAGATATTGGATTAATACATTAGATGCTGTTAGAATAAATGATGTACATACAGTAGAAGAACTAAGGGACTTCGTAAGGATGCCGAATGGGACATGGAAAGCTAAGAATGATAAACATGATGACCGCGTTATGTCTTTAGGTTGGGCATTATTAATATTACATGAAAAACTTGTCACAAAATATTTTGAAGTCATTACTATGGATGAGAATAATAAACCAGCGGTTATTCGTCCATATGATTGGGGTGTAGGTTCATTTAAGAATCCAGGTGCTTTTTATATGAATGAAAAAGATTCTAGTCAATATAATGTTATTCCTACTTTTGTTGGGAGTCATTTTGGGTTTGATGATGATTTAAATGATTTAATGCAGTCTGGTTGGAAACCTCTACAATGATAAATAGAAGCATGAAGAGCTTTAAGGATTATTTTATTTTAATGGAAAATGCAGATGCTACTAATAAGCATCTCACACATTTAGATGAATTAATTCTTAAAAAGGGAAAAGAAGGTGCTATTAAAACTTTGCAATATATTTCAGTTTTACTGGATATGTTAAAAAGTAATACTGATAGAAAGATTAACATGACTGTTAAGATTGATGGCGCACCTGCAGTTATATGCGGTAGAGACTCTTACGGTAAATTTTTTATATCTACTAAAAGTGCATTTAACAATGAACCATTACTATCTTATAGTGTAGTAGATATTAAAAAGAATCATGGCGAAGCTCCCGGACTGATTGAGAAATTAATATATGCTTTTAATGCATTGAAAAGCGTAAATTTTGACGGCGTGTATCAAGGTGATTTATTGTTTTGGCCCGGATTAGTGCAAAAATACGTTATAGGTGGTAAAAATTATTTGGGGTTTAGACCAAATACTATTTTGTATACATTCCCCGAAGATTCAAAAGAGGCTAAAGATATTAAGAAATATCAAATAGGTATTGCCTTCCATACAAAATATGATCCTTCTGTAGATGAAGAAGGCAAACAACGATTTGTTAATAAAAAATTTGGCATCTCTGCAGAACATTTAAAATCTAAAACAGCATATATCATAGATGCATTATTTGAAAATAAAGCCGGTACTATTAGTTTAACTGAAGAAGAAACAAACTTTGTGAGAAGAACACTACAAAATGCTGAAACTCATATCAATTTAATAAATTTCTCTTTCATAAATGGGAAGGTCGCCGACTTAATAAACATATTTTTAAACACGAAAATTAAAGAAGGTGAATTTTTAAATGATCTTCGTTATTCATTGAATGAATTCATACAATGGGTTGGCGCCCGACTAGACAAAGAAATAGAAAAAGCTAAAAGAAAAGAATCTAAAATAGCAGCTAAAAATGAAATGACTAAACTTCTAGAACGGCACGCTGATACTATTTTACACCTATTTAACTATATTAGAGATGTGAAGCAAATTAAGGATATTTTTATACAAAAATATAATTCAATCATGCAAGGTGCTATGATGGGAACATTCTTGATAATGCCTAATGGTGATATTAAGGTGACAAATCCCGAAGGTTATGTTGCATTTGATCAAGATCAAAATGGTGTAAAGTTTATTGATCGACTAGAATTCAGCAGAGCTAATTTTTTAATGCCGAAGAATTGGGTAAAACCAGAAACACAACCAATTGAATAAAAAATGATAGGCAATCACACAACTTCTAATGATCAGGCAATCCTAAACAAAGCATTAGGAGATAAGTTTCAAATGTTTTTTGATATACCTCCTATATTAAGAAACATTAATAAGAGATTTGAACGCAAAAATACATCCATATCGTTAGATACAATGGCATTTTCTGTATATGGTGCTATAGTACCTGCCATTAATGTACCTTCTGTTGATTTAAACTATAGTGGATCGCCGTTTAGTATCACATCACATACACATCCTAAGTATGATCCACTGAAGGTTAGCTTCACGGTTGATAATATGTTTAATAATTATTGGGTAATTTACACATGGCTCAATGCTTTGAGAGAAGCTCAAGAAGGAACATATGCAACTTCTTTAAGATGTAATGATATTACTGGATTAGAAGGTACTATTGCAGAATATAGTACCGATATCACTATTGTAGGTAAAGATGAATTTAATAATGACGTCATTAAATGGATGTATAAAAATGCATTTCCTACAACATTAGATGGTATTAGTTACACATATCGACAATCCAATGAAATAGAATCTTCTTTTACACTTGCATTCTCAGAACTATATTGTGCTTTAGTATAAAAAAGGACTCAAAAAAAGTATAAATAAGTCCTATATGAGAACTATTCAGTCACCTGGCGTGGAAATTCGCGAAATTGATGCATCACAAGTCGCCTTCCAACCAGTAGGAACAAACGTATTTTTAGCGGGGTTTGCCCAACGCGGGCCAACCGATGAAGTATTGCAAATTACTTCAGTACAAGAATTAGAACAAATTTATGGCACACCAGTTACACCAGCTGAAAGATATTTTTATCATTCTGCAAAACAAATTGTAACAGATTCTAATGCCAATTTATATGTAAATAGATTGCCATATGGCCCTGGTGCTGGTTATGGATATGGTTCATCTTATGGTGCATTAGTGTATCCTCTTGTGACATTAGAAGAAGATAAGAGTTCAACAGTATGGCGTGCTACAAAATCTGTCCCATCCAGTGCATTTGATTTTGCGGACAGTGGGTTGGATTTATCTTTTTTGGGTGGTATTTCGGTTGAATGGAATGATGCTCAAATCAGCACATTAACAAGTCAAGGTATATCTTTATACAATAAAGATCTAGCAGTATTGAATGATGCAAAGTATAATGATTTGTTCATAATAATGGGATATGCGTCAAATCCATCAACCATAATAGAAGCACAAGAGACAGTTATGGCTTCGTTTTTATCCGGCAACCAAATTTCCGTGACTGACAATATAGCTGTATCTGCGGGAACTTACGTTTTAGGCGCGCCAAAATTCTTTGAATTATCTTTAGATCAATATAATGCAGTAATTGAAGGGACAGCGTTTAATTGGTCCACAACGTCAGCTGTTTTAAGTGATATTAATTCAGTAGCTGATTTTGGAAAAGCTGGCTTGATTATTCTTAATAAAGGACAGACTGTAACAGAAGCACAAGCAGAAGGATTCTATGCTGCGATTACTGATAATACAAACGCAGAACCAACAACTGATCATGACAGCATTTTAAATGCATATACAGTAACTCAAGCAGCACCCCCAACAGGATTATTTGGTGACGGATTTACTCAAATCCCCGCAGAAAGATTAAATTTCTCATTATCTGGTGGTTCAGACACCGGTGTTGTACGCGATGATTCGAACATTTCATATAATCTCGAGCGTACTTTTTATAATTTCCCTGATTCAACCACAGAAAAATTTGACGATACATTATCAATCAGTGTTTATAAATTGAGAAGATCCATTTATACGCCAGATGCTATTAAGATGGATTATGTTCTAGAACGCAATCATATAGGATCACTTGATTTTAATCGTAAAATACAAGATGTAAATGGCGGTGAAGCAGTATCTTATTTCATTTCAGCACCTCAAAAAGAAAGCAGAGCTATTAAAATCATTGTTAATGATAATATCACAAATAGAGGCGGTGATACATGGTTGAATGAAGTTGGAATTCCACGCAAGAAGGTAAGGCTTTATACAAGATCAACATTAAAGGCTCTAGAGGCAGATAATACATCCGGATATAGATTCGGTGGTTACTATCATGATTTCGTATCATTATCAGCAAAACTAGGATATAGTGATGCATTGTATCCAACTGGTCCATATACAAATTTAAATATCAAAACAAAAGATATAGGAAATTTACCGAATAAGATTGAAAATGCGTTATATAAAGTTGAAAATGACGAATTATTTGATTTAGATCTTGTCGTCGAAGGCGGACTTGGTACAATCTATACAACATGCTGTGCAAATAAGGTCACTTACTTTGATGATACCGTAGTATCTGATAATTTTGCCACCGGATTAACTAATTTAAAAACAACCGGTGAATATTTCGAACCTTCTGATGGTAGTCAGGATCTAAGAGGACTCTATCATACCATTTTCTCACGATTTGATACATTCTGTTCCTCAGCTAGAAAAGATTGCATGTTTATTGCTGATCCTTTAAGACAAATATTTGTTAAAGGTGAAAATAGTAAAGTGTTACCTAATGCAAGTAATTCATTCTCACGTGACATTTACACTGCATTAAAGAATCTTTTCGGACTAGCTAATACAAATTATTCATGCTCTTATGGCAACTGGGCCAAGGTATATGATCCGGTAGCAGGATTAAACATTTGGGTGCCTTTTTCACCATTTGCAGCTACAAGCTTTGTTAATACTGATGCTAATTACTATCCATGGTATGCTCCAGCCGGATTCACACGCGGTAAAGTACGCAATGTTCTCGAATTAGCCATAGCACCTAAACAAAAAGAAAGAGATCAATTATATAAAATTTCAGTAAATCCCGTAGCATTCTTCCCCGGAGATGGTATTACGATCTTCGGTCAAAAGACAATGCAGCGTCAACCCAGTGCTTTTGACCGCATTAATGTAAGAAGATTATTCTTATATCTCGAAAAAGCTACAAAGAAGACAGTCAAATACTTCGTATTTGAACCTAATACAACATTTACGAGAACACGTTTAGTGAATACGCTGAATCCGATCTTCAATTTTGCTAAATCAACCCAGGGAGTAGCTGATTATATGATTGTAAGCGATAAAAGAAACAACACTCCTGATTCAATCGATAGTAACGAATTGGTAGTTGATATATACATCAAGCCTGTTCGAGCATCTGAATTCATTTTAGTGAACTTTATTGCTACTAGAACTGGAGCTAATTTCAGTGAATTAATCAGTGGTCCACGTCTCTAATATAGTTAACCCATAAATAAGTATATGGCAGACACAATACAAACAATCAGAGGGTTTTACGACAGAGCAGCTGTTGCAGATTTCGCGCGTGATTACTTATTTCGCGTAATGATGATCCGCACAGGTACCATGTTTCTAGGTGAAGAAGAGTTAGTATATGTAAAAACAGCTACTCTTCCTGGCAGAAATATTGAAAATGAAGCTGTCAAGTACATGGGGATGAATTTTAACATTCCCACGATTGCAACATATCCCAATTCTGAAGCATTTACTTTGACTTTTTATTGTGATGCCAATTCACTCTTGAGAGAAAGACTCATGTCTGAATCCCGTGCTGTGTTTAATGATGCAACTAGCACTGGTACGTATAATACACCGGGACGTGATAGCTATATTGAATTGTTACAATTAGATAAAAAACTGGAACCCGTCATGCAATATACATTATTCGGCGCATCTATTCGCAATGTAGGTGAAATTGCTTATGAAATTGCAGAAGGCACTGGCAGTGTTAAAACATTTGATGTAACGTTTGCTTACCATTTCTTCGAAGAAAAGAGACCAGGCCAGTTCGCTTTAAATAATATCACCAATGCATTCCCAAATATTAATGCTTTCTTGACATAACTAATATAAATGGCAGAAAACATTAACTCACCCAGAGAACATTTTCTTAGTAATATATCTGTTTGGGAATTAGATGTTCCTTTACAGACTCAATGGGTAGTTAGAATTGCACCCAAAGCTAGTTTAATAGATTTTTTTAGCTCCGTTCTTAGACATACTACTGTAGATCATTCACTGTTAGGTGATGTAACAAAATATTCACATTTTGAAAAGTTTCTGGGTACACGTGGTAATGCATTGGAAGAAGGGTTGGGATTGTATTTTGCACAAGGTGTTGAAATACCCGGTGAATCTCTAGATTTGGAAATGGCATCGATGCAAGGAGACAATGGTTTTTTACAAGGTAATTTAGTCAAAAACAGGGCTTCTGGAAACAAAAGAGAACTTTCCATAAAACTATTAGAAACAAATTTAGATTTTATGGACGGCCTAATTAGACCATGGATAATTGCTGCTGGCTACATGGGCACATGTGCCGCTCCCGGGAGAACCTCAATTAAGTGTGATATACAAATTGTTCAATATACTAAAGGTCCTACCAAACCTGTTAGAAAAATACATAATTTTATAGATTGCGTGCCATACTCATGTGAGGGTAGTACATTGCAATATGACCAAGAAAACATAGTTGCAAAAAACGTATCATGGATTTATAATTATTATCATTATAAATTAATATAATGATCAAATCAAATTTTTATACAACCTTATATCTACCGGGTTGTAAAAAAAATATTAGAGTCAATGAAATTAACAATTTCTATTATCTAGATATTTTAAAATTTATTCAAAATAATGATATATCTGATTTAAATCACTTTCTGGATAAAGTAATTAAAGAAAATACAGATGCAGATATTAATGAATTGAGTAATGTAGACAAATTTTGTATTTTAGTTGAAATGCGATCTATTTCTATAGGTAATATCATAGAATTTTTTATTGACAATACACACATAAAATATAATTTGTCTGATATCTGTAAAAATATTCAAAATTTAGAATTAAAATCTACAGAAATAGAATTTTGTGGAATTCCTATCATCATAGATATGCCTAGAAATTTTATTTTTAATGAAAATGAAGACATATTGTTTCAATGCATTACTACTGTTGGTGATTTAAATTTAAATATTGTAAATGAATCAGAAAAAAAATTAATTTACAGTGCATTGCCGGCACATGTATATTCTGATATTAAAAAATTTATTACAGATACATCTGATTTTTTTGATCAAAAAAATATTTTTTCAATATTAAATATTGATTCTTTCAAAAATTTCAAACTAAATCCATTTAATACAACATTTATTGAATTTTTGAAATCTATATATAATGATAGTTTAACAAATTTTTATGATTTGCAATTTAGTTTAATAACAAAATTAAACATATCATATGAACATTTTATGTCTATGACATTTAATGAATCAAGAATGTATGTTGCCTTACAAAACAAAGAAATAAAGAAACAAGAAGAGTCACAAAAGAAATCAGGTGGAAATTTGGCATTATAAGCATATATAATTTTATGGGTATTAATGATATTCTTCATAAATTAAATGAAATTAACAACGAAGACAACATTAAAATATTAATCCCCTCATTAAATCGACTAGTTGCTTTTAAGCCATTATCGTTACAACAACAAAAAGATATATTAAAAGCTGGTATTTCATCTGAAATTTTTAATATATTGGAATTTAATGCTATTTTTAATAATATTATTGAACAAAATAGTTTAGAAAAAAATAATTATCTACTGCACGATAGACCCACGATAGCCATGGCTTTTAGAAATAAATTTACGACACATGCTTTAGAAATTGATGAACAAACTATAGATACTAGCATTTTTAATGACAGACACATTTCTTTTGACAAAGAAACATTTAATGAATTTTATATTGAAGAAGGTTTATTAAAAATAACAGCACAGGCACCTTCTTTACATGAAGATCAAATTATAACAAAATTACAACTATCAAAAATTAAAAAAACAAATAATATTGATATTACAAATGTTATAGGAGAAATGTATGTATTCGAAATTTTAAAATACATAAAATCTATACAAGTCGGTGAATTAAAACAAGAATTAATTACTCTTTCAATTGAAGATAGAATCAAAGTTGTTGAACAAATACCCGCGTCTATAATTACTAAATTAAATGATCTAATCACAGAAAAATTCAAAAACCCCGAAGATGAATATTTGACCGTAGGTAGCAAAAAAATTACGTTAGACGCTAGACTCTTTGTTTGAAGATTTTGCCATTAAATAATTATAATGGCAAAATCTGATCCTACACAAGATATATTATCAGAATTAAAATCTCTAAATAAATCAAATAATTCATTTAGAGATAAAATTCTCGAATATAATAGGATAACTGCTAGTGCCGCAGGCACCACAGCAAATGCTTCGAAGTCCCTCTATGATATTTCGGCACATCTTGCTAATTTAACAGATGCATTTAACAATTTAACTAAAACAGTATCTGATATATCAGATACTGTAATGGAAGTTGCAGTTAAACCAGAGACAGGCAATCCTCTTTTAATGCCTTGGGAAAGAAAACGATTCCAAGCAATTGCAAATATTTTTAAAAATATTTTATATGGTGCAGACAAAAATAAAAATAAACTCCAATTACTACCCAATTCCACTAATACGCAAGCAGTATCTTCCACAGAAAGCATTGATAAAAAAAATACTGAATCATATGAAAACATAGCAAATATTTTTGATAAAGTATTAAAAATTTCATCTTTACCTATTGCTTTGGATAAAATTAGTAACATTCTCTTAAGAGCTGAATTGAATAGAATAGAAGAAAGAAAAGATACTGAAAGAAGTAGTAGTTTTAAAGAATATGAAAGAGAACCAGTAATCTCGAAAACGCCAATTGGCGATAAAACAAAAGAAAAATCAAATTTTTTAACAGATTTTTTAAAAAAAATACCACTTATAGGTGATTTATTTAGAATTATGCAAGGATTGGGTACAATGCTAATTGCAGCTAGCCCGGTTATAGCATTCCTTTCACATTTTTTATCTGATGAAATATCACCATGGCAAGGTACCCTAGATTTAGTAGCTAAACTAAAAACTCTAGGTGGCAAAACTTTCGGTGAACTAAGTGAGTTAATTTTAGCTAAAACTACATCTATTATTCAATGGCCGTTTAAATTTTTAAAAGAAAAAATTCCATCTATTTTTGAAAACATAAAAATACCGTTTGCAAAAACGGGTGAGAAAACAGCAGTTGCAGCAACAGAAGGCGCATCTAGTTTGTTAAAGGTTGGAACTAAGGGTGGTATTTTATCTAAATTATTAGGATTTGCCGGGACAGGTATTAAAGCTGTCGCTAAAGGATTATCCAAAATACCAATATTAGGATCATTACTCACACTTTATTTTGCATATGATAGATATAAAAAGGGTGATTATTGGGGTATGTTGCTAGATCTCGCAAGTATTGCTGTTTTAGCGATTCCCGGCTACGGCCCGTTTATTAGTTTAGGGCTAGGAATTTTATCAGGATTAAGAGATCTTACTGATAATGAAGAAGATAATAAACAATTTAAGTTGAATGCAGAAAAAGGTTTTGGCAATTGGATAAAAGATGGCATGTCTGATATATATAAGACGGTTGCAGAGTATTTTAGTAAAAAAATGCAAGGCCTGATTAATCTATCCAAAGATGCTATTAAAAAAATAAAAGATTTTTTTGGATTTACAGATGAAACACCACAAGTAAAAACATTGCCCAATCCAATAAAACAAATAGAAGATAGCTATAATAAAAAAATAGAAGAATCTAAACAGGCTATGAAAAGTGTTTCCGGTCGCAACAGTTTGGAAGCTAAGAAAAAATATCAAAGTGACATTGAAAAGTTGGAAAAAGACAGAGATGCAGCAATTGAAACTATAAAAAAAACTAATAGTGAATTGCCATTGCCTAGGTCAATACCACCAACAACTACTTTAGAATCAAAGCCCGGTAATCCTGAAAAGGATTCAAAAATGTCTTATGCAGAAATTCAATTAATGATGGACCAAAATAAAATATTAGCCGATCAAACAAATATATTAAAACAAATAGCAGAAAAAGATACTAAAGTTACAGTAAATGCTAATTCAAATAACAACCGCGTAATTGATAATGATGTGAAAATTAAACAAAATATTTCTGAAAGCCGTAAAAATTATCTCAAAGCATCAGAAGTAGCAACTTATTTATTAGGAGACAAATAATATGGCAGATCAAAATATAGAAAGAATAAAATCTGAATCAATAAACAGCAGATCTCCTGGGAATGCAGCTATAGCACAAATTAATACAAAAAAAAGACCAACAATTGAAGCTGTAACAAAACAACAAATAATTGAAGAATTTAATATATTAAAAAATTATATATGGACTCTGTCTGAAAATAAAAATATTATTATCAATAATATACCTAAATTAATTGCAACAGAATATAATATTGAAACTTCGCCTCTTGTTCAAAATTTAAAGTCATCCTTTGCAATATCATCATATTTATTTTCTGAAAATAAAAAAATTTTAGGTAGTGCTATTGAAAGTGTAATACCAAATGCTAAAGGATTAACAGATGTTGCATCTCCAGAATGGGTCTCAACATTTCTAGAAGGTAAAACATCTAGTGATATAGTAAATAAAGTTGTAAATTCAACAAAAAATATTTTTGACAAAATAGGTGCAGCTACTAAAGCATCTGCACCTGACGATCATAAATGGCAATCAGAAAAATTGCGTGAATTATACAAAAATTTATACACTTTGAAATCTACAGGTAAAAAATTTATTTTTCCTTACATGGATGATGAGTTTTTATCAATAAACAACAATTTCTCTGAAGGTAATGAATACCTCCAATTTGAAGGGGGGCTATTCTCTTTGGATATGAATAATACTAGAGGTAATTTAAAGAAATTTTCAAACTTACCAGCATTATTAAGTCCTGGTGCGTATATACAGGCACCTCAATTTTATGATTTTTCTTCTTCAGGTAGCCCAGTTATAACAATTAAATTTCCCCTTTATAATAATATCGATAGTTATGAAACGGCAAAGAACATGAAATTTGTTAAATTATTTGGTTTAAACAACATGCCATATAGACAAAATCTTTTAGCAGTTGACCCTACTAAAATATATGATATCATAATACCCGGAAAAGCAAATTTTCCTTTATGTTACGTTTCAAATTACATAGTAGATCATATAGGAACAAAAAGCCTGTTTGGCGACGACATATACCCCGAAGCATATAGTGTACAAATAACATTTACATCATTAATTAAATATGATGTAAATATGTTCTTGGAGACTATGAATATGAAAGGAAAATATACACCACCACCCGGTAGAAAATCTGAAACAGTTGAAATTTCACAAGCAGAACAATTTAAGCTAAATGCGATAGAAAAACAACAACAACAAGATGCATTTGCTGCTAAAATGGAACAAGCACAAAAGCAAAAAAAAGCAACGGGTGATGCCGTGCCTTAACAACAGAAGGCATTAATAACAATTAATATATGGAATCCTACAATATATCACACCCTAACGAATATTACGAAAACATTTTCAATATGTATAAAGATACTAATGAAAATGGTGATATGTATTATTTTTATAATATAGGAAAAAAAGTTACTTTGCCTGAAAATATTGATGACGGTGTTTTTGATTATTTTTCTGTGCCTGACACTTTGCCGCTGACAACCATAAGCTATCAAGTATATGGTTCAATTCATTTGTGGTGGTTGTTATTACTATGTAATAATATTCAAAATTCATTAAAATTAATAACACCCGGATCAGTTATAAAAATAATAAAAAAGGAATATTTGGCTTCTGTTTTAAATTCATTAAAAGTAAAAGAATAATATGGCTATATCAAATTATATAGGTAGTGATCAAGAATTATTTAAATACCAATATAATGGCGATGATTATCTTGTTTGCGGATCATTCGTATCATTGGATGATTCAGGAAATGGAATTTTATTAAAAGGAAACGCATTTAAATATATTGAAATTGTTGACAATATATATCATCCATTTCATACTGCTGAAATTATTGTTAACAATAATTTAAACTTTTTTGATAAAGAATATAATTTTCTAGGCAATGGTAGAGATATGTTGGTATTGACTATATTGCCAAATTCTGATCAAGATGCAATATTGCCGCATAATAATGAAGATTTTGTTTTAAAATTTGAATTTATAATAACAGAATGTATTGATATCAATTATGAAAATGCTTTATGCAAGAGATTGAAATTAGTCGAAGCAAAGGAGTATAAATTATCAGAAACATTTTTTAATATCGCAGGTGTACAACGTTCTTTGGGCGGATTCTCCTATTTGAGTTCTAATGAAGGCAACGCAAAACCAACTAGTAGTTGGATAAAATCAATCTTAAGTAATGTTTACACAGAAATGAATGATAATATCTTCATTAAAGATAAAGAAGGAAAAGATTTTTTTGAAGAGTCAAATTGCATAAACATAGATATCACACCACATGGTGCAATACCAAATATTTCTGTATTAAATTATGTATTACAATTTCATACACATAACGAAAGTCCATGTATATTAAGATTCGATAGAGTAAAAAAGAAATTTTTTGTTTTATCATATAATACATTATTCTCAAATAGTGAATTATTTTGCAAAGACGAAATACACTTCGGGCGGCAATCAAATGAAATTGAAAAAAATACACCTGATATAGAATATGATTATTTTTCGAGGATCTGGGGTGAATATGCATTGTTAGGTAATAGTGGAAAAAATTCACAAATTATAGAATTTTATAGAGAAAATCCCGATGCTGCTCTTATTTTGAAGTTCTTTTCAAAAGAAGGCATGTCCAGCTATTCAAGAGCACATGGTGCATTTATGTACAACACACAAGCACTGGCACCCGAAGAAATAATACAAAAATATAATAAATTATTTGTTGAACCCTTTAAAAAACTTTTTAATAAAAACGAACTTACATATAATTTCATATTACCACAAAGTACTGCTCATATGCAAAATGCATGGAAAACCGTCACAGATTCTTTGCCTCCGGAAATGAATGAAGAAAAAATTAAAATTAAAAAATTATCAAATCTATTAAATTTAAATTATACGTATATGTTCAAGCTTAAAGGTTCGACAGTTAGGAAGGCGGCAACATTTGTAGATGTATTAAAATTTAATAATATTGATACAGATGAAAGGTACGATTTTAATAATTTGGGTAGACATCTAGTAACCACTGTAAAACATATTTTTACTGAAAATACCTATTTTAATAAAATAGAAACTATAAAGCCATATAAACTAACACCGAGCCAATCAAAATATGGCATGAATTCAATTAACAATTTGTTAAAGTCATGATAGTAAAAACCGGTTTTCCAGAATATATTGAATCAATAGCTATTGGTGAAAATATTGATTTTATAAAAGATAATACAGATCTCTGTCATATGGCGGAAGATTTTCCTGCAGAAATGAATCTTGCTTATTTGTGGAAAAAAATTGCTACTGATTCAGATACTATAGCAGCCTCTAGAGAATTTATGAAAAATTTTCTACTAGATGCACCCGGATTAACTACAGAACATTTATTGTTTTACAGACAAAAAATAGACCAGCTTCCTAATGATGTAAAACAAGTATTAAAAAGAGAAGTTAATTCAGCATTTGCAAAATCAGAAAATTTATCTGAGAGAGTAACTACTACTGAATCACAAAGAAATTTTAATAGATCAACTCCTATAGACAAAGATAAGGATTTTCTGCAAAAGATATCTGATTTGATGAATCAGTGTGAATCAGCTTGCAATTATTTTAAAAATTTATCACAAAGAGTAGGTTCAATTTATGATTATAGTGCTGTGAATACAATTCATAATTCACCGCCGCAAGATACTGATTTAAATTCACCCCCACCAACAGGTCTATCTTTGGAAAAGGTAAACAAAATCCCCTCTGCTTTACTTGATTCTATTACAGAAGCATACACTAGTATGAAAACTTTTATGGATAAAGCAAAATCATCTTTGCATAATTTTGTTTCAAACTATAATTTAGAAAAATTGGGAAAAAATGCATTTGCTCCAGACGAAAAAGGCGCAGTATATATTGGCGCAACTAGTCCAACACTATTTCAAAGCACAATGGAGGCATATTCTAAAGGTGTTGCAAACAATAAAATGTTGCTGGGCGACTGTTTCAGAATAGTTGATTATATGTCTAGATATAATCCTTTCAATCCCGAAATGAATATAGCAAAGCCCATTGACAAGGACATAGGGATTAAAACATTAGAAGCCGTAAATGGAGAATATGTTCCAACAACCATAAAAGTTAAGGTAAATGGTGTTACTACTTCTTCACATAATGGCAGATCTTTTGGTATGTCAGATACGCCATCAAATACAATTAAATTACATGATGAGCTCAAAAAGAAAAAAACAAGCAAGAATCATTCACAGACTCAAGAAGAAGTAAGAGAAGCGTTAGACAAATATTTAGAAGGTTCACCTCTCGTCACTAATTTCGAAAATTTATCACCCGAAACGAGAGCACAAATGGCTTCATATGGAATAGTAACAGGATCTAAAGAAGAATGGTCAAATTTCTTTATGCGCCTAGGTAATGTAGAGTCTGGATTTAATCAAAGCAATGTTTCAGACATAAATGGATTTAGCCCGGGGCAAAAGGGGTATAATGGTAATCCCACTTCTTATGGTGTATTTCAAATTGGACTAGCGGCTGGTCCTGGTTATAAGCTTAATGGTGGCAAAAGTTTCACACCTGAACAATTATTTGATGTCAACACTAATACACAAGCTGCAGTTAAAATTTGGGAAACAAATTTATATAAATCCAATTATGGTTTTATAAAATCTTCAAACGGTGCTGGAGTGGGGTATTTTGGTAAAGCAAGTATGAACAAAATACGTAACGACTATTCTTCTAACACCTATTATTAATCCTGAGTCAATTCAGGCGTATTCTCAATTATAGTAGCATTAATTAATTGTTTCATTAATTCTTCTCTAGTAGATCTCAATTTTAATCCCACAACAGCATCTAATTCTTTTTGCCTGCTCTTATTATCCATTTCTTTGATCTTAATAGCAGTACTAGTCTTCTTGTCAGTGATAAGGATGCGATTCAAACTTTCAACAGCGGAAGAGGTGGCCTTAATTAATTCAGCCAATGCAGTCACCTCTTCAGCATTAGGTGCTGCTTCTACGTAGTCTCTAACTAATGTAACAGATTCTGATGCTTGTTTGACCAAATTGCCTGTATGTTTTAAAATGAATTCCTCGAGATTTTCCTTTGTTAGGGTATCTTCTACTTGTTCGACTTCTTTCGTCGCTTTAGGAATAGATTTTAGTTGATTTATGAGCGAATCTACAGAGTCTAATGAATCATCTTCTGACATAAAAATTATTTATTGATAATTTACTAAGCATCACCTATAATTTATATATGATTAAATTCTTAAAGACTCATCCAGATGCTGTTTTACCAAAGAAAAACAATCCAGATCCTTCTATTGGAGATAGTGGATATGATATGACCGCAGTTGATGAAACAATTATTCCGGCAAGAGGATCTGCTGTCGTTCCGGTAGGTTTAACATTAGCATATCTATCACCAGAATTTTGGGTCCGAATTGAAAGCAGATCGGGTTTGGCATTTAAACACAATATTACTGCATTTAATGGTATTATTGATAATCCATACCGCGGTGATTTGGGCGTGAAATTATTCAATCATTCTGATGTTGACTATGTTGTAAAAAAGGGTGATCGCTGTGCACAGTTAGTTATCTATCCATTAGTACATATGACGGCAGACTGGTCTGATTCAGTATCAGAAACAAGTCGCGGTGCTAGGGGATTTGGTTCTTCTGGAAAATAATTATTATGAATTTTGATAATATTTGGGTAGAGAAGTATCGACCCAAGACATTAGATGATATTGTTCTTCCGGTTGATACACGGAAGGTCATTGAATCATATAAAGCAAAGAAGGAGATCTCGAATCTCCTTCTTATTTCATCACCAGGCCAAGGAAAGACTACATTAGCTAAGATGATTGTAAATCATATCTTAGAATGTGATTATCTTTATGTAAATGCCTCTGATGAAAATGGCATTGATACTATCAGAACAAAAGTAATTTCATTTGCACAAACCAGATCATTGACTGGTGATATTAAAGTCATTATTTTGGATGAAGCAGATGGTATCTCAGCCGAAGGTCAAAGAGCGTTGCGTAACGTAATGGAAGAATATGCAGCAAATACGCGCTTTATTCTAACAGCAAATTATAAACACAAGATCATTCCCGCAGTTCAATCACGTTGTGTTAGCTTGAATTTTAATCATAATATTCAAGATGTTATTAAACATTGCTTTGGTATCCTTAAAAAGGAAGGTATTGCTGTACCAGAAGAGCAAAAGCCTCTGTTTATTGAATTAGTGAAGCACAATTTTCCTGATTTTAGAAAGATCATTAATGAATTACAAAAAAATTCTACGTCAGGTACTCTATCAATTGTTAATCAGGCTACACAAAATGAATTTGTTAAAGAAGTTTTTGATAAGATCAAAGAAAATCCTTTTGAATGTAGAAAGTTTTACATTCAAAATGAAAGTACCTTTCAGTCTGATTACCATAACCTAATGAAAAATATGGTTCAGTATGTTTACTCTTGGCAGAATGAACCAAAGAAAGCAGAAACCATCTTAGTAATTACAGAATACATGTATAGACATGCATTTGTTGTTGATCAAGAGATCAATTTCTTTGCATTAATATTGCAAATAGCAAAATTATAATTCTTGAAAACTCTTAAGATACCTGGCAGTAGTTGGTTGTTGCGCGGGTATCTTAATATTTTGAGTAGGTAACTTATGTTCAATGCTTGTAAGTTTACCTTCTCCCTTGTCAGATTTAAAAGATTCTGTTTCTTTTACAGAATATTCAAGTGGTTTGATTTGTGTGCCATTCGGTCTTACTAAAGAAGAGTCAAAAGCGGGATAATTAATTCCATCTGTTTCCATTTGTTCAACACAACAAGCAGGAATCTTTGTATAATGCGTATATCTTCCACCACCATTATCCAAAGCAATATCTAAAGTAACATTACCCGTCATGGTATCTGGATTTCCTGGATATCTTGGTGTGTTATTATCTACAATACCAACTACACGAAGATGTAATTTGGATGATTCCATCTCGTCAAGCAATTGTTTGATATTAGTTCCAAGCATTTTGTAAGCTTCATTAGTTTTGAAATTTTTAGCAAATTTAACATAGTCACCAACTAAAAATCCACCGCGGGAATAACGGGTCAAGGCTGCTTCAAAAATAGCATGAAACTTCTTCTTCATGCTATTATTTACTTAATTGTTAAATATTTTTATGGCATCAATTAAAATAAGTGGATTACCTGAACCTCGCGTTCAGATTAAAGCATTTACTTATTCTGATTTGCATTTGGATTTACAAAAAAAATATTTAATAAAAGATAATTTCAAACAATTACCCGAAATAAATGATCTAGTACTAGATTATGATTTTAATGCTATAAAAAATTCTATTAGAAATATTTTTAATACATCACCTGGTGAAAAGGTATTGAACCCAGAATTTGGCTTAGATTTAAAACAATTTTTATTCAGTCCCATGAGTGATCTGGTTGCTATGGATATTGCGGGTGTTATTAGATCTAAATTAACTTTTTTTGAACCAAGGATATATTTGAATTATGTCAATGTATATCCAATGTATGACACATCAGAATATAACATAGAAATTTCATTTTCATTACCCCAAATAAATACACCAGCACTCACAATGTCTGGTGCATTAAATAGTATTGGTTACACAAACTACTAATTATGGCAATATCTAATTTTACAGAATTTAATTTACCCAGAAATGCATATGCAGCATTTGATGCTGTAAGCATGAAACAATTAATAGTAAATCGATTAAAAGCGTCTGAAAAATTTCAAGATATTGATTTTGAAGGTAGTAATATCTCAGCTTTAGTCGATGTAATTGCTTACATGTATCACGTTCTGATGTTTTATCTTAACCAAACATCTTCTGAAGCAACATTTTCACAAGCAGAATTATTCGAAAATATTAATAAAATAGTTTCATTGATAGGTTATAAACCACATGGGTATCATACAGCATCAGTTGCATTGAGTGAATTTACTGTTAGTTCAGACCTAGCACCAGGTTCTTACTTACTTCCTAGATTTTCATATATCAATGTTGATGGTTCAACTTACACATTCACAGAAGATGTATTTTTTGAAAAAACAAACAGCAGTAGTGAAAATATAGAGAGTGTTATTAACAATAATATATTGTATCAGGGAGACGTAAAAGAATTTCCAATTACAACTGCATTAGGCGAAGCGTTTGAATTAAAAGTTATCGCCATTCAAGATTTGATTAATAATACAACAATTATTGATAATAACAATATATTTGTATTTGTCCGAGATGTCTATTCAGAGAAGTGGGTAGAATGGGTAGAGGTTGATACAGTATATGGACAAGAGCCTAATGCGCGTGTATTTGAAAAGAGATTTAATGAGAATTTGAATTATGAATTAAAATTTGGTAATAATGTCAACGGAAAGCAATTAAATCTTGGTGATCAAATAGCAATTTATTATATACAAAGCAAAGGTTCATCAGGACGTATAGGATCTAATCTATTAACAGGCAGACAATTGTCTATATACAATACAAATAGATGGAATGAAATTTATTCTGATATAAGAACAACTACCACAAATAAATTAGAATCATATCAATTGAATTATATAAATTTAGATAATCAAACAGCATCAACTAATTTTAAAAATTATGAAACAGTTGATGAAATTAAGAAAAATGCACCACTTATGTTAATGTCACAAAACCGTTGTGTGACAGTAGGTGATTTTGAATCTAAAATTTCATCAAAATTTTCAAATTTAATTCAAGATGTAAAAGTAGTCAACAATCAAAATTATACAAAATATTTTCTAAAATATTTTTATGATATTGGATTAGAAAGGCCCAACCAAGAAGAAAGGGTTTTGATGAATCAAGTATTATTTTCTGATAGTTGTGATTTCAATAATGTGTATTGTTTTGTTGTACCTAAGTATGGTGCTATCTTAAATGAAGAAACACCGCAAACATTGCCCATTTCTCAAAAACAATCTATTGTTGAATCATTTGCAAATACAAAATTAATTAATCAGAATGTAGTAGTATGTGATCCCATATATAATGCATTTGATATTGGATTACCTTTTCCAGAAGAAACAGACTCAGAAACAGTAAGAAGTGAAACATACTTGAGGATATATCGTGAAACTGGATACAACACATCTAAAGAATTAATAAAAAGTAGTGTCTTATCTAAAATAGAACAATTTTTTAATTTATCAAATAATAAATTAGGTGGTATTTTAAATTTTGCACAACTATCACAAGATATTTTAAATATACCTGGTATAGCAAAAATAGAAACATTTAGAAATAATCCAGGTAACGAATTTTCAGTTTCTAAAATCAATGTTATAACATGGAATCCACTTTATCCTGATTCTACACTAGAATCAACATCACAAAATTATGCATTGGCATATTTTCAATTTCCATTCTTTTATCAAATAAGCAATTTAATTAATAAAATTGAAGTCATTTAATGAATACCCCTGACTACAGATTTTTATATTTTGATGTGTTGGACTATACAAATAGTCATACTACATCTGGGTATACGTTACCAATTACACCATTTACTTTTTTACCTAAATTTGATTCCGGTGATGATAAAAGTGTATCAAACACAAGAATTTTGTGGGATTTTGGTGATGGAACTACAAGCAGAGATATTACAGCTAGTCACTATTATAAAATACCAGGCACATATAGTGTAAAGTGTTATTTTTATGGTGCTAGTGGGATTGGTTATGAGTCATCTTTTTGTCAAAATATTCTAGTAAAGGATTATATATCTGATACTCTTGTATTATCAGCTAAAAATAATGCAATAATAAGAGCTTCACACTACGAAAATCCATTTATTTTAACTAGATTCAATAGTTGGCAAACATATAACTCACTTTCAAGTCAAGGCGCGAGTATTACATTGCATGTATCGGGTAATTCAGCACCTCTATTGGATTTTGAAAGTTATCAAAATGACAAGTATGCACATTTAAAATCTAGTTCTAGATTCGTTGTTATAGAATTTAACGAATTATTATCTTCATATGACGCAATACCAGTAAATGAAATTTTTACAAAAAATAATAAAGAAATTTATGTGAAATTAGATTCAAATAAAAATATTGTTTTTTGTAATTCATCTGATTTGGGATCAGTGATAGCAGGTACTTCGGGTCAAAGAACAATTTACTATACGGATGATTATTCAAAATCACCCCAAGGCAGTGTCATTCCTCAAACATTAATAACCGCATCATTTAATTTCAAAAATTTTTATGATAATGACAGTATAAAATACAACATTAATAGTGATTATACTGTTTTAAATAGTTTGTATACAGTGTCATATGCACCTAGGATATATCCTCAGGATAAATTAGGCTGCATTAAGTTCTCAGCTAATGGCATTGATTCTGAAGGAAATTTTAATACATCGACATTTAATATAGGTAAAAATAAATTTGTAGGTCAAAAAATTCCCTTTATAGCAAAATTAAAAGATGAAGATAATTTCTCTTCAAAGTCGTGGCCAAAATTTACTTTAAAGAAAGAAGATGAACGCTTATCACAAAATTCAATCAAATTTTATTTAAAAGATACAAATACTAATGTGATTATACCTTCGGCTTTTGATATATATGAAGATTATGATGAATTTGACACATATGATAAATTAGGATTTTTTAAAGGATATATAATACCAAAAATACCGGTAAAAAATGCTACTATTTGTTGTGATTTTAATTCAACCAGTGAATCATTTTATATTGCAAATACTGAGCATGTAATTGTAACTAATCCGCAATCTACTTATCTATTTAAATTTGACTTAGCATACAATATAATTGATAATTTAATTATTGAAAGCAATGTAATTAAAACATTATTCGATACTTCTAGCTTATCTGGAATGTATGCTTCTATAATTGTCCCGCGATATGAATCTAATAGTATAGAATATAATTATTGGACAATTGATTCTGATCAAGACTTAGTAGCAAAAATTGATATTGAAAACAATATCATAACAACAATAAATTTATCATCAGGTTCATCACCCAGTTTTTTAGCAGCTGATGGTAACGGCGATATCTGGGTGACACTATATGATAGTATTAGCGTTTGTAAATTAAGTAGCAGTGGTGATATTTTATTTTATACTGTTCCTGATTTGTTAAATCAGGACTATAGTAGTAATACATTTTACATATCACAAAACGGTGCAGCCGGTTCAAATTCTATACTACCCGCTATAGTAGATATAGACACAAACAACAATGCTTGGGTCGCTTATAATTATACATTATCATCATTTATTTGTGTATATGATACTAATGGAAATTTTAAAACAAGAATCAATATTGATTATCCCTTTATAGCAAATGGTATTATTTGCACTAGCAAAGGAATTTCATGGGTTCTTTTAAAAAATCTAAACAATAATGGATTTGATTCATTATTAAAAATAAATCAAACAAATTATCAAAAATCTATATACAACTTTGATTATAAATTATGGGATTTTACTAATGACATTGATGGTAATCTTTGGTTTACAGCGAATACAAACCAAATAGTAAAATTTGATACTACTTTTAGTGAAATTTCATTATTCACAACCTTGACATCTGTTTCGGGTCAATCAATAGATTGTAATTTTAATGGTATAGCTACTACAACACAAAGAGATTTATTAGTATTTGATAATGTAGATCGCGAAATTAAAGTTTTGAAGATTGATGATACTACAGGTAGTCCTGAAACCAATTTAAAGCGAATTAAACTAGATGGTATATCTACAACTGGATTTTATCAAAATTTTATAAATTCAAAGGGTGATTCGACAGGTTTTAGATATTCAGAAAAATATTTGAATGGTCCTGTATTTTTTACAAAAATTGGGTGTTGTAGCAATCAGTTTGATATATATCCAACTGCTGGCGAATATGATATCGCAAAATTAAATGAAAATTTTGATATGCATGCGCAATTGAAAAATTTTGCATTTCAAGAAACATTGAGAGATAGCACAACACTTATTGATGATTTCTTTAAGAGTATATTAGGAACAACAGAAGAAGATCCAAAGCAACTAGGTAAAAAAATATACGAAAAAATAGCAAATTTTGTTGATAACAATGTGTTTATAGATACATGCAATGTAGAAAAATTAAATGCATTACACAAAATGCTAAATGAAAATCTTTATATATTCAATACATATAATTTTCCTTCAAATATAACCCGTCTATTAGATTTGTTTTCTATAAAATTATCAAAATTAAAGGGATTTAGAAATCAATTTAATGAAAATTTTGATACTAAAGGGTATAACAATGATAATGATATATATGGAAAAAATTTAGGTGAGGAATTAAATTTTTTGACTGCGACATTGACAGCAGGAATTGATAAATCTATTATTGCATATGAAAGATTTTCTAAAAATTATACAATTTGCAATACAAATGTATTAACTGCAAGTTATATTGATCCCGTTCAAAAAATATATGCACTCTCGTCATATTCACCCACATGGGGGTGGTCATTAGTATTGCCAAATCAATACAGCCCAGTTGATATAACAAAATATTACACATTTTATGACTTCATATCATCACCTTCATTGGAACAAATAGAAGGTATAATTAACTGGAGTGATAAATTTACTACCATATCAGAAACAGTTTCATCATATTCTGATTGGTGGAACATAGCAGAAAATGTTATTACCAGAGAATTGATGTTGGGGTTAGAATTATTGTCTTCAAATTCTTAAAGTGCTCTAAATATTTTTGTGTCCACGGGTTTATTAGAATATTTGCCATTGCCTAGAAATTCTATTACTTCAAATAGAATTAATGACCCACTAGCAAAAGATTTTAGAGAAGTATTCTCTTTCTATGATTTTTTACAAAATCAAGAAACACGCCTAACACCACAACAATATAATGCAGCTTATAAAAATTATCTGAATGTATGGTCAGATGTCAAAAAAAGCAGCGAATCTGAAAAAGTTCAATTAATAAAAGATAGATATGTTGAATTATTGAAGGATATAAGTTTGAATTATCTTTCTTTTGAAGAAAAGAGATTTTTAAAATTAGCAGATTTTAATGATCCGCAAGACTTAGATATCATATTACCACTCTATTCTAAAAAGATAATTGATATATGTAAGTATCATACAGAAAAAAGAGAAAAAACAAAACATGCCACCAACAAAAATCAAGAAAGAGGAACAAAAAATTCAATTGAACACGCCATTCATAGTTCCCTGACTGACTATGTTTTTGTAGGTGATGATAATAATTTAAATTATAATTTTCCGAAATTAAATGTAGATGAAATAATCCGCTCATTAGATATTGAAATTGAAGAATTGATAGATGTTTATACAACCTATCTAGATAATGATCCTAATTTAGGATATGAAAATTACGATACAAAAAATGAGCTAAGAAAGGAATTATTCACTTCTAATTCAAATGATATTGATGGTAATTTATTTTTAGATTTTGATGCTGCTACTAGAAAATACATATTTGACATATTATCTATTTTTTTAAAAGAAACAGGTCATGTATTTTCAATTAATTATGACATTACAAGGGTCAATTTAAATTGTAAGTCAGGAGACAAACTATATGATTTAGTAACAAAATACAAAGACTATGCCGAAAACATTTTAGAGTTAAAAAGTGAATTAATAAAAAAATTTATCGGTACTGATTTTTATTATATAAAAACCGGTGATTCTATAAGCGATATTACAACAGGAAAATTATTTGAAGCATATAATCCATCAGGTAATCTTTTAAACAGGCATTTTCCGAGTACCGCTTCTATTGAAGAAGATTCTCAATTAATTACCTTGAGAAAATTGGGCTTATTTTTCAGACCAGAGAAAACAGGGTTGTTATATTTTTCAGTTCCGAAAAATAATTATCAAATTGATTATTCTAAATTAGAACCCAATAAACTTTATATATATCCAGATCCTAATAGATATGGAAATACAGTCGGATTAACAAATAATTATTATAGCGATTATCCTCTAATACATACTCAAGATTATACACCGGTCATAAAGAATGTATCAAACGGATTTGCAAATGGTGATATTTTTTCAAATCCAACCGAGCAAAATTTCTTCGGTTATATTGCTAAAAATCAATTAGCTAATTCAAAAGTAATTAATAAGAAGGGATTGGAGTTAAATTTTCTTTCGTTATCAAATAAAGGATCCATATCAAGATGGAACAGTGATATTTTCGGAAATCAATTCGCATTATTCGAACCAACAAAATTTAAATCATATACAGACAAAAGATCTTCATTAAATGAAAATCTCACAACATATAATGTATATGATGGCGGAGTTATGTTATTTGATGATGATACACAGTTATCTGTATTGTGTTCATCAGATAAAGCAGGATGGCCTGGATTCATATTTTCATCGAGATATTACTATAACATACTTTTAGAGGGTGGTATAGGGGGCATTGTAAGTGGTGTAATGATTAGACCCATAAAAGCGCCTAGGCTTTATGATGGGTTATTATTCACAACACCAGCTTCTGCTACATATACGTATGATATATGTTTAACAGCATCGGGATGGACTAGTTATGACCTGTTAATAGATTGCGGTTTTTATACAGATGCAATTTCTTATGAAGCATCATTTTCTTTTGGATATATATTATCTTCTATACAATATAAAGAACTAGACGGTGGTAGTATCATTCAAGATGAAGTATATAGTGAATTTGATAGTACAAAAAATATTTTATTAAAAGAATTGCAAAATGATAGATATACAAAAACAACTAATGCTATATCTATCACAGGCAAAGAAATTTATGTAAGAAACATAAAAGATAATACAGTATCTAATATAAGAGATTCATTTTCTGATATATTGAAAAAATATAACTATCACACATCACTTTCTTCTGAATTAATTTATAATATAGAAGATTTTAATGTATATACTGATATTTTATATATACGTACTAGCAATTATGCTATATTTGAAAAATATAAATTTGACGGATCATTTAATCCAGCTAACACACCTTCAAGTATATTGAGTGGAAATTTATCAGAACCGTTTTTCTTTGAAGATAAAAATTATTCTTTAATTTGCACACTAGAAATATCAGGTTCAAATATACTATCTAGTAATATAATACCAAATTTTTATAAAATAAATTATAGCAATACGCAAATAGAAAAAATAGATTACGTTTTAATCGATGGTTTATCGGCCGACATATTTACAAATCCGTTACCCGTAGTTTATACCAGAGTATCAAAACCAATTTTGACATATAATAGCAGAAATAAAATCTATGCTATAGCATCTACACTATTTGATAATAATAATATACCATATATCTATCAAATATTTTTTAAATTTGATAATATAACCATTAATATTTTGAATACAAATTTAATTTGTTTGATGAAAGAAAAAACATATAAAACCATCGACATATTAAATGATGAACATGATGTTCTATTCAATTTCAATCGTTTAAATCGTGCTTGCAAAATAATAAAAAATACTAGTGAAAGGAGTTTAGAATTCTATGAATAGAAATTCTTATAATATAACAACACATTTAAATGGTTTGTCTGGTATAGAAACACTAGATACAAAAGTTTTTAATTCACACGAAATAGAATTTAAGTTTAATTTTATTTCATATCCAAATGTAGATTTAGTAAAAATGAAAATTACTTTTGATCAAAAAATTAGGGTATTTGAATTTAATGAAATATTAAGTAATTTTATTTTAAAAAAAGAAACACCATACGAAATTGAAAAGAGAGATATTGCGACTATAAAATTATTTTATAGCAATTTTAAAACATACGAATATCAATTTCCTATGATTTTTATACCCCCCTCAATTTTAGAAGATTTTGATGGTTCTATTATTCAGAATGCACAATTTTTGGATACTATTGAAAATGATGATTTATTTTTTGTTATGAAGAATAGCAAAAATCAATATTTTAATTTTAGATCAGGTTCAAATGTTGTTTCTTATAGAAAAGCTTTGGAGCAACAAACAATACCGCCAACGCCAATAATCAGTGCTACACTATCTACTAATACAGGTTTTGTATCAGCAGACTTATTGACTGAATTCAATGAATACATTGAAGTGAATACTTAACATAAATAGAAATATGAGTTTATCTTCTGTAGAAATTAAAAGTTTGCCGATAACAGATGAAATTTTAGATTCAGATCTTATTATCGTTGAAAAACAAAATTATACAGCAGCTGCCCCCGGCGGATTAATTAAAAATTACTTTATAAAAGAAATAAATGAAGTAATAACAACTAATACATACTCAGCTGATGAAGTTACATTAACATTATCAGCTAGTGAATTTAAAGTAAAAGATGGTGGTATTGGGTTGGATCAATTATCATCGGACGTAGTAGCCCGATTGGGTGGTGGTACCACATTGACAGGAAACCTCAAAACCTATACAAACCCAGTCACATCATCAGGTAAATTTTTAGAAATATCTGTTGATGATGGCGGTACATTTAGGCAATATGGTATTAGATTATATGAATTGCCATAAGTAATTTTTTCTTCTAACCATTAAATACTTGTGTGCGCATTTTTCATCAAAATGAAATATTAGAACCTCTTTTTACCAAATATGTCGGTGACGATGATTTGGCATTTAAAACCAGAAAAATTACATCACAAGACGGTTTTTATTTTCATGATGAGCATTATCTCAAAAATGTAAAAGATCAAAGCATTAATAATTATTCAAATTTTATATTAACTAATAATATAAAAAACGATGATGTTTTTGAATTAAAAAATATAAAATATAATTCACCAGTTACTTTTTGTTCATCAATAAAATTTAGTAATGAAAAATATTTAAAGATAAATGTAGCTACACAAAAACCAGAATTTGATACAAAAAATGATAGATATACATCATTTGAAATTTTTCTTTTATCAGAAAATCTTTGTCAAATTTATTTCGTAGATGGATTTGATATATACTATCTTAGCTACGAATCGGGTAATTTTACTTTTTCTAAAAAATACAATTTTAGCAAATCCATATTTCAATATATAAAAAATAAAAATGTATTTTATTTTCTAAAGAAAATTTCTAACAATCTAAAAACATTATCTATTAGAAATGATCAGTTTGTGCTATCTGATGATATATATTCATCAAATCCAGCTACATTAAATTTTTATTTGCAAGATTTTAACTTCAATGCAAACACTTCGTGGGCTTCTTATGAGAAAATCAATAAGAATAAATTATCTGTAAATCCAGAAAATTCAATTTTAGATTGTTCGAACAATATTTTAATATATAACAATTATACCTATATATCTGGATCAGAAATTGAAGCCAATTTTTTAACATTGAAAAATCAACACAGTGTTAAAAATTATAGCTATCGAGCAGACAATTTAAATAATACAAATCCCGGCGTACCAAATATTGAATTGAGAAATTATAATTCATTAGATACAGGATTAAATCAAGAATTAGGATTTGATTCAATCGTATTATCATACGATACGTATAATAGTGACTATATTTTTAAGGCAGACAGATATACACAATTTCAAATGCCAGATAGTTTATATCCATTTGAACAACTCAACATTAATGATTCATTATTATTTAGAAATGGTGCTATAGCTGGTGATACGCCTTATCATTCAGACAAGGTATTTTTCAAAGACATTAGAACTGGTGTTTCAAATGCAAAGTATTTGTGTACTTGGTTATCTGGCGATGAAAGAAGGGCTGTTTGGGTTGATAGATACTATTATCCAGAGAAGACACCATTTGCATCCGCATTATCGACCACGCCTGATTTGGCGTTTTTGGATAAAATTGAAGAATATTTAAATACCACTTTAGCACCATCTGCTTATTATGATAATTTTATTTGGCAAACATCTATAGGAGAAGAAATAGATTCTACACCACAAAAAATTAAAGATGCCATTTGGGGTGAAGTATTTTTTGATAAAATAAGTGATGTTATTTTAGCTCCCAATCAAGAATATGTTTATCATCGACTTGGTGAAAAATATGCAGATCAAATATTAAATGCATTATCTGCTTCTTTATTATCAGATGGATTATTACCAATTAGGCGCTACGATGGGTTTGAATTTATTTTTGATCAAGCATCTGGTGATATAACATATGAATTCACTGGCAATGAATACACCCTTATAGATAATTACAGAAAAATTAATAATACTAATGAATTTACATTAGCATTTTCAATGAATTCTAATAATTGGGAATCAGGGTTCGGGCATGAAATCATGGGTTCATTTAATGATCGGGGATTTGGCGTATTTTCGGACGAAAAAATAACGCCTTTTATTATGGTTCAAGATATCAGAGAGAATAAAATATATAATACATCATTTCAAGAAGGCAGAACAGTTGACATCTATAATACATCGTTTCAAAAAATAGATTCTGTTTACTTATCACAAGATGAACTTGATGTCCAAGCTTTGTCGTCTCAAACTAATAATGACAATATAGCAGTGACAACAACAGTATATATAACTTCATTCTTAGTAAAAGATTTGATTAGAACAGATCATTTAAATTTCTTCTCTCCTACTATAAGAAATTATGACATTGATTCAATATCTAGAAATGATGTTATTATTAATAGAAGAGAATGCGGCATCCTTTATACAAATGAAGACGAAATATCTAGAATACTATCGCCCAATAATGTATTTGGATTTGATAATACGGAAATTACAAAAATTCAAATTGAGCAATGTAAATTCAAAACACGCAAATCAAAATAATATATGACATTACCTTATACATCAAAGTTTTATTCCAATGGTGCTATTTTCGATTCCTTCGGTTCATTAGATAAAACCTATTTGTCATATTATGTTGAAGGAGATATACTATATTATTTGTATGAAAACAATGAATGTTATGGTATTGATTTGAGAACAGAAGAAATTTCATCTATAGAAATTTTAGCACCAACTGAAATTTTAGAAGGTGATATAGTTTCATCATTATCATGCAGTACTATAGTAGCAAAAAATGGGTCAGTATATGGATTTGATGGATATCACGCCAAACTCTTCCGGGATGAATATGTGCTTTATAAGAAAGGAAATACAGAATTGTGGAGAGAGAGCTTAAATCACTCTACTAAGGATTTACTTTTATCATCCACTTCTCAGATTAGAGATTTTATTATTGATGATGATGATAATTTTTACGTTATACATACAAATGCAAAAATTTCCAAATTCAATAAGTATAGGGAAAATATATTCACATTATCAAATACACAATCTGCTCTTAGCTCAGCCATAGAAAATGCCGAATTTATAAAATTGGATTTGATTAGAGAGTATGATGAAAATGGGTTGTCTTTTTACCCAGTCTTATTGGGAAATAATGTCGCCGGCAGGCATTTCTTAGCTAAAATAAATGAAGCTAATTTATCTTTTGAAAACGTAACATTAATCGATACACATGGGACATATCAAAAAGAAGGTGCACCTAGGAGAATAAATTATAATCTTTCAAATTATGATTATTTAAAACATCGCTTCAAACAAAAAAATATAATCAATTTTAAAACACGTCTCAAAAATATATACAATAATAAAAATATATTAGATTTAGAAATACCTGTTGATATTAGTCAATTTAAAAACGGAGAACATCATTTCGTATTCAGACTTAACACAAAACAAGGAAAGATTGATTTATTTGTAGACGGTACACTGTCTTCAAGTATAGATTTTCCTAAAGCTGATTTTACATTCCAGGATATCACACAAGATTCATTTGCTGTTGGTACAACATACTTTTATAATAATATAACATTACCGCAACATTTAAAACAAACCAAGCATTATATGCTTAATAATTGCTCTATTAAAAATTTTAAATTATATGATAAAGCAATTTCAAATGATGAAATTAAATTTTTATTAATTAAATCACAAGGTGATTCAGATTTAATTACATCATTGCCTTCAGGACATCGTAATGAAATAGAGCAAGTAGAACGCATATTCACAGTTAATACACCAGGCAATAAAAGTAATAAAGTAAATATTATCATTAAAAATAGCAACATCAATAATTCTATAATCAGGGAAAATGTAAAAAATATTATTCTTGAAAAGATTAATAAAATTTTACCTGTTGGTGTTACTGTAAATGATGTAGTGTTCAAAAACACAGACATTAAATAAAATTAATGGATCTTTATCAGATAAAATACGGATATACGGAGGGTGATGATTTATTTCTCGATAGAAGAAATTACAAAGGTTTTTATAACGTATACAATGATGGATCCGTATATACTGGACAATACAGAGATGCCAATTCCAAATTATTAGAATCTAATGATAATTATTCGGGTGATCTAATAACATCAAATTTCTTTAGTGATAGAACATTGTTAAATGAATATAAATTACCACACAGTAAAAATGATGTTAGATTCGACACTAATGAATTGGTGAATTGTGCTACTATTAATACAAAATTAAATTATATACAACAAAATTTAATTTACATTTACTCTCGATTATTTTTCGGCAGTACAGATGTGCCATATCAATATAAAAAAGTTGCTGCTATAGAAAAAAATAGCACTATTTTTACGTGGCATACTGCTAGAAATGGTACAGATTCTGCACCTTTCAGCTTCTCATATCAACCGTTTTTATCTACTAATACATTATCAGGTTTTGAGGAAATGGATAAGCTTAAAAAGTTTATTGTTTTGCCACAAAACAAAACAAATAATACATCTATATTAGCAATCACAGACACGCATTTGATTGGTTTGACGTCGAACCAGACATTTACCAATATAGATATTGTACTATATGAAAATGTTATTGATAATAATTCTTTTGAAAGGTGTCAAAATTTAGAAGACCTTACTTTTGATGGAAAATATCTGTTTGTAACAGATTCGCAAATCAATAGCGGCGGTCAGGTTTTTAAATATGATATACTTTCGTATTTTACAGGTGATCGTGCTTATGAATATAAGAGATTTTTAATTAAGCCTATTGGCGGGCTTGGCCAATCAAAAAATAAAAACAAATTTAATGGTTGTGATATAATTGGATCCAAACCTGGCTTTGTTTTTGTAAATGATTCTAAGAACAAAGTGATCAAAGTATATGATTCTAATTTTGTATACAAGAGAACATTGAAATATAAAATAAATTATATCGTAAAAGATATTAAATGGAGACAGTTAAATGATTCTGTTTATGTGCTATTCAATATTGGTGATCAACGACATTTATTAAGGGAATATAAAAACGATTTCACATACATAGATTATATTTTTGAGGATTCTTTATATAAAGAAACAGACTTTGAATTTAAGAGAGTGTGTTTTTCAGAAACAGATTCGAATGTATTTTATCTTGTAACTAATACAAATGTTTATAAGAAATTCTTTTCAAATCCAGAAAAAACATTTGCAACTTTTACTAGATCAAAATATGGACAAGATCCAAATTTTGCATGGAAATTTCAAACAACCAAATGGAATCAACAAAAAATAAAATGGTCGTTCGGCGCTGAAAAGAAACGATTCAATTTATCTGATATAGATATATTAAATCTCGAAGATGGAAGAGACACTCTTTTCGTATTAGCAGAAAGTCAAATTTTACAATTTAAAGAAAAAACACTTTATAATACGGTATTAAAAAATACAAAAATACCATATTTCAGAACTAAAGATGTTTTATTGGCGATATCAGAAAATGTTCAGGCTTTGGTCTTTAATAAAGAATTATTTAAAATTTATTCAAATATTATTCAATTAAAGAATAATTTAAAAGGTAGATTTTATTACAAGTATGACAAATATGGTGATCTGAATTATAACAATTACATATCGTTATTAGATGAAGAAATACATCGTCTAAATGTTGAAATTAATTTTGATACTAGAATCAATGATAATGAATTAGTAGTACCGCAAGTATTGAATAGAATATTTGAAAAAATTATTGATTTGGAAAATGCATTATTCGAAATGACAGAACCATATATACCTAATTTTAGGAATTTACCTACGATAGACAATGTTGTATACATTGACTAAATAGTATCATGCCGCAGAATTTAACGGATCAAAATATTGATGAAACTTTTGCAGGATTGCTGCATGCACAAGGTACACAACTGCCTACTGCAAATCAAGTTGATTTATATGATGGTGTTGGAAATAAATCCTCTCTTAAGATAGGCCGTGTAAATAATGGTGCAACAGTATATGGTGGTGCTAATGAATCGGGATTTACTGTTTTTGGCGATATATCTGCTACCGGCAGAACAACAACAGGTCACATGGAAGCCCTATCAGGATCTACATCACCAAATATTCCAAAAGCATTTGTGACTTTTCACGGTATTGATGGCACAGTAGTGACAAAATATGGTGTCGATAATATTACTAGAGCATCTGCTGGTAGATATAAAGTGAATTTATCTTCTGAAACTACTGCTTTATTGGGCCCAACAACAGGAGATAGTTACCATATACAAGCATCTATGACAATAGGTGATGCAGAATTCTTCGGAGGCACTTTAAAAATATATAATATAGTCGCTAGTAGTGAATCTACTAATGAAGAAGTGGATATTAGATGTATAAAATTGGATAGTGGTACTACTAATTACTTTGACCCAAGACACGTTCATGTAACAATTTATAAAGCTTAAACTTATGATCGATCGCAGAATAGCAAAAATTAAATTAAGAAGAGGATCTGAAGCAGAAAGATCATTAGTGACCTTTGACGAAGGGGAGCTTGTTTATACGACAGATACGAAACGTGTTTATATCGGAGATGGCAATACTGTAGGTGGTATTATTGTAAGTAATAAAATTACCATAGATGATGATTTTCCTGCTACATATAGACCAACTGATATATTTTTCAGGACATTAGATGATAGGGGTTATATTTACGACGGTACTACATGGCAATTGCTCGGTGGTGACGTAGACAATATTACTATTGAATATAATGGGGGGTATAAATTAAAAGATGGCGGAATTCAGAGAGAGCATATAGGTTCAGAAGTTTATAGATTAGATGGTGGATTAAGTTCATTATCTACAGAAGGGATTTTTATTAATTTCGATCCAGCTGATTTCGAAGTAGTGGGCGGTGTTTTCAAATTATTGCCCAATACAAGTATTACTGTACATCCATCTGGTGCAATTTTAAATACAATTTCAGGATTATCAGCAAATGTAGATAATGACACGCTAAAGATATCAGATAATAAAATTACATTGCAAAATGTATACAATAATCAGATAGTAGGTGGTATAACACCAAACAAAGTGACCACTACATTCGTAAATTCAGCATCAGGGCTTTCGATTGATACAAATGGTGTTGCAATTAAGACAAATTCTAATCAATTAAATTTCGATGTTGATGGGAAACTACAATTAAACACTACGGGATTGTCATCGCAAAAGAGCAATAATGGTTATCAAGTCATGCAAAATGATTTTTGCATGCAATGGGGCAGAACAGCCGGATTATCAGCTAATAAATTTATCACTATTGTATTTCCATTAACATCATGGGCTGTTTGTTACAATGTTCAAACTACCATAGGCTATAATAGTTTCATCAATAATAATTTTGTTCCTATTATAAAAAATATAACACTCTCTTCTTTTGATGTTGGTTTGGATTACTCAACCAGTGCTCCATCTAATACCGAAACTGCTACCATATATTGGACTGCATTGGGATACATTTAATAAAACCTAAATAATAATATGGGTGAAAAAGTAGATGCAATTATACAAGTAAAAAGAGGTACTGAGCCGCAACGTTTAGGTGTTCAATTTAGAGAAGGTGAATTGGCATATTCTACAGATGTAAAAAGATTATATATTGGAGACGGTACTACATTAGGGGGAATCGCTGCAAGTTCTAAATTATACTATGGCAACCCTTCGGGGTTAGGTACTACTATATTGGGATTAGTTCCTGGTGATTATTTCTTAGATACAACAGCTTCTATTTCCCCTAAATTATATGCATTAACAGGCACAAATATAGGAAATTTATCATCTTATGCAATAGTGTGTGATAATGCCCCAGCATTTTCAGTTTTTAGTATTGTACAATCAAATAGTTCTTTTTGGGGTCAACAAGGAGGTATATCTCTCTCTGGCGCATTTACAGCATTACAATCAGGATCAGCTAATTGGAATTCTACTTATAGTACTGTATATTCAAATTCTGCTACTTGGAATTTAGGCGGTACCGGATCATTAGGATCTATAATAGTAAATTCTATAGTAGCTACTAATTCAGCAAATTGGAATTCTTCTAGTACCACTGTTGCAAATAATTCAGCTAAATGGGTACTGCACGATGGGATAAAAAATGATACTTTCTTTTTTCCCAATACAGTTGGCACAACAAATGAATATTTGAAAATAGATATTAATGGAACAATCAAATATATCAGACTCTGGGACGCCATGCCTTGATAAAAAGCAATAGTATTGTATATTGAGTCATGCATAATGACATTGTACTGGATCATTCTACCCATACATATACTAATATTCATAATGATGAAAAGTATATGTCTGTTACGACATTAATTGGAAAATATAAAAAACCTTTCGATAAAGATTATTGGAGTAAAAAAATTGCAGACAGAGATGGCAAGGATCAAGATCAAGTTTTAAAAGAATGGGAGACCATTACAAAGACAGCACAAAATAGAGGTACTAATATTCACTCTATTATGGAAAATTATCTCAAGGAGCAGTTTATTCCTCAAGGATATGAAGAATTGATTAAAAGTTTTGATAAAAAATGTGTAGGTGTTATTAAATCAAATTCCAATATCTTATGTGAACACACAGTATATTCGCATGACTATAGATTAGCTGGAACTGCTGATGTTATTGTTGAGAATAATGACTTATTTTATATTCTAGATTTCAAAACAAATAAGAAATTTAATTTCAATTCTAAGTATAATGATTATTTCTATGCTCCTTTGGATTACTTACAGCAATGTGAATTTACCACATATACAATCCAGCTTTCTATCTATGCATATTTGCATGAACAATTGACAGGCAAAAAATGTGCCGGATTAAAGATTTTTTATCTCAGAGAATTTGACAATAAGACATTTTGGCAAGATATCGCCGCCTTATATATGAAAAGTACAGTACTTGATTTATTACAAGATAAGGTTAAAAAAGATTTATTATGAAACCCAATAAATTAGTAAAAAAATAAAACATGGCAGAGAATCCTAATAAAAAATATAGTAACGAAGAACTCAATGAATTTTGGAATTTTGTTGAGACTATTCAATTCAACCAAAGTAAAGACGCTAAGACAATTAAGAAAGATTTGCTTAAACGTTTAGTACCACATCAATCAGAATTATATAAAAATGTTTGTGATGATTACGCATACTTTTTGAATGCTAAATTAGCAGCTAAAAATACAAAGTATTTGTTTTATTGTTATGCTGCAATTGCTGTTGGTAGAGAATTTTATAATTTATGTTCTGAAAAGACAGAAACTCTCGAATCATTAACAGATCAAGTGGATCTCATGAATCATTTGGGTAATTGTTTTCCAATTAGTGATGATTATTTCTTTCCCGATCAAGATTCATTCATTGTCGAAGAATCAAAGGACTTTGAATATGAAGAATTTGAAGAGTATGATGATAACCCATACGAAGATGATTAACTAATAATATGCAATTCATAAAGATTCGATGTGATAAAAAAGATAAAAAAACAATCGAAAATTGTAATATAAATCTTCAATACATCGAATCTTTATTGTCTTGTGTTTTGAATTCAATACGTCCTAAAAGAACTACAAACTATCATATTCTTCGTTTAAGAATCATAAAAGATGAATGTTCACAATATACCTTTAATAATGCTATATGCATCAGAAAAGATATATTTGAAATGTCAGAGCATCAAGTAATGAAGGTTTTTGTAGAAGATTTGTTGCATGAATTTTGTCATTATATACAATACGTAGTAGATGATGTACCATTTAAAGAATTTGCATCTGATATTAAAAATGTAACAAAAAAATATTATTGGAATAATAAAACTGAAGTTCAAGCAAGAAATTTTGAAAAAATGATGCCGGCTATTATAGGATTGTATAATGGCATGAGAAAAAACATGAGATATTACAAATCATTAAAAAATGAAACGAAAAAAGAAGGAAAAGCCGCAAAGAGAAACAAAAGAAGAACGCATTCAAAAATTAAAAGACGAAATCAAAAAATTTAATTTTGGATATACGATTCAAGAATTTGATCTCGTAAAAAATAAACAAATTTGCGAAGAAGTGACTACGGGTGCTTGTTGGAGACCCGATATATTCTTAGATAACGATAATTCATGCAATTTATGTCCTATCAAAGAACATTGTGTATGTAAATTAAAGAATATCGTTACCAAAAAATCTAAGAAATGAATTTTAATAAATACGTAGAAATTACTAAATCATTAATGCCTTCTGTTATTGATCACAGAACTTTTCATACTACATTTATTGTAAGAAAAGGAAAGATTCAAAAAATAGGTATTAATGCCAATAAAACCCATCCCGCCAATCTTCGCTTTAATTATAAAGGCAGGGATGGGTTAGATATTAGAAAGTTTGTAGGTACCCACTCAGAGTTATCTGCTATTTTAAAATATGGTAAGGATGATTGTTCTGATTGTACTTTTGTTAATGTACGAATTGATAAAAATGGCAAAGTAGCTATGGCAAAGCCATGTATGGGATGTCAGTCTATATTCAATCAAGTAGGGTTCAAAAAAGTCCTATTCTCTAATGAAAGAGGACTTTTTGAAGAATGGAATGATTAAAAATATGTAGTCACTACAACTATGCCGGGTGCACCATCCGCACCGGCGCCGGCAGCATTCGCAGATCCAA